>OCTW011583820.1_pt1 | contig 21222 bp, 19 predicted proteins | sample 1539671 | NCBI WGS metagenome assembly OCTW01 (sample SAMN02144230, study PRJEB22623) | gut metagenome | biome: sheep rumen | host: Ovis aries | place: New Zealand
AAATAGTTCCACTGCAGAAGGTAATCCAGAGGCTGGCTGATGACGGCCAGCACGCACTGTACCATTACGATCACGAAAGAAAATACCAATGCGGTCAGGAACACGCGTACAGCCATTCTGCCGGCAAATGATTTCCTCCCGTATCGAACGAGCTGAACAATCGCTGTATCCCCCGTCAGACTATAGTATACAAGCGCAAAAAATGCGGCAAAAACAACCTGCGCCTTCATATAATTGCTTCCTACAGATGTGGTCAGGTAATATGCAATTCTTTCTGTATCGCTGCCCAGGACTCCAAGTTGGAGATTCTGCCAGGTTGCGACGTACCACCAGGCACACTCCACTGCAATTAATACAGGAATCATTATTTTCAGCCGTTTAATACTCATCTGATTTTCTCCGAACAATCCAGGCCACTGCCATAATTACTGCCGTAATTACTGCAAGAATGATCATGGCATATAGGGTTTCCCTGTAACTATAGCTGAAGGGCTGCGTAAGACTGATTACTGTATATCGATTGTTGATCAACAGGAACCATAAAAACAGAACTGCCGGATATGCAATCAGATAATTTGGAAACAGCAGGCATATTGCCGTGGAGATTAATCCACCACACCCGGCGGCACTGGAAAACAGCAGCATAAAAATAAAATAAGTCTGCCATGGGTGATAAAGCATAAGTTTCAAAAGGCCGTGCCGGAATTCGATGTGCTGCTCCATGCCCATAAAACTCTGGCCATGAAAAATAGCAATGGAGCCGGCCAGATTGATGATCAGTACAACAAGAGCAATCAAAAAGGGGACAAAAAAAGATACACAATATTTACTTCTGATTATATTTTTTCTCGAAGCACGCGTCAGCAACGTCTGCACATATCCGCTGTTTTTCTCAGAAATGACGGAATCGCTGTAAAGGAACAGAAAATACACCGGAAGAATCCACTTCAGCATGATCTGCATCAGTCTGCCCCTGTTTAATCCGGATAGGACAGCTCCCATGACAGGATGCGGCATATCCGCCAGCCATTCAGGATCTTTGATGATCATTTTATATACTGTAAACGATTCATAGCTGCCGAACCAGCCGAGAATCAAATCAATAATAACTATGGCCAGTAGGACAAGGAACACTATTTTCAGCCGATAAGAATGAAGTACGGTGGAGAATTCCTTTTTCAGCATTTCTTCCCCCTATATAGAACCTGCGTATGCAGATTTTACCTAACATACGCAGGGAAACATAATTCTGCCAGTCAACTAAACGCATTCATAGATCGCTTTCATCAGCGATTCCTAAACATTCTTTGCATTTTTCGGTACCCAACGTCCTGATACAATATATCCATAACCAACATCATAATTATCTTCTGCCGTTAAGAACACCTTTTGATTTCGTGCAGATTCAAAGGCATCTTTTTTATACCAGTTACCATCTTCATATGCCCGAACGTAATGTGAAACATTCTTCCCGCTGGCTACTTCCAGCCAAAAATCAGTGGCAGTGCCAGAGCCTTCAGATGATTTTTCAACCTTCACGCCCCATTTATTGCTACCACTCACATCCCCTCGATATCTTCCAGTATCTTCTCGTCCATTCTGAAGGTGTGCCGGAACCGATATTTTATAACTATAAGTTTTGGTACTTGCTAAAGCAAATACAGGACTGCACATAACAAAGGACATACTAAAAGCTGTCAAAAATAATATCTTTTTTTTCATCCAGCCTGGCAATGATATCGGCGCAGTCCCTCCTGAGTTCAGAATTTAACTAATCCTTTAAACATCCGCAAACCCTTATCATTGCTGAATTCCGGCCATTTTTGTTTTCGAAGTTTATATCCTTATAATTTATTTTAATAGTTAAACCAGAGTGCGTCAAGTATGTCAGGATTATGGAGATGGAGAAGATATCATTTACAGAGAATTATTCACACGCCTGGCACTCAAAAAGAATTGCCGACCTATCGAGCACCGCTGGTTTCATTTCGGGATTCAACATGGTATTAATACTCTCCCAAATAATAAACGGGCTCTCATTTTTGCATTTCGGGCATGTCACAATGATCTGTTTTTTTCCATTCTTGACATCAGTTATTCCTTTCCATCCTGCTTATATGAGTAGTCATATATTATGTACACATATTCCTGCGAAGAACATTCTATAGCCTCATCGAAATCTTCACGTTTCTTCCAGGACATCGTAAGGGCAATATCTGCGCTTGTAGAATCCGGATACATCTTAATATCCGTCTCATCGAAAATAAGCTCCCACAGATCGCAGTATTTCCCTGTGAAATCAAAGTGTCGCAATCCGCCTTTTAACATAGCTTCAGCGAATCTGCAAATGTACTCTTCATCATCTATATTATCTGCCACAATAAAAAGCTCTGAATCAGAATGGAACTGTGGGATAACATCTTTTGGTGATAAGTAAACCTCTATAATCTGTTGACCTTCCATTTTGCACCCATCTACGATCAAATGCACTCCATAAATTGGATTTTATACCATCCTAGATTTCAGACGATAAGGCTACACACAGCTTAAGCAGAAGATTAACTCCATAGGAGATCTGTCTTCAGCTTGTGTATCCTGCACGGTCATCTGGTCATATCTGTAATGAACCATATTAAATAGCACACTATCGTCATTCAGTCTAATTTCTTTATCGTTTGGAAAAAGAATTTATCCCGATTTAGCTTGTCAAAAACCTCTTTCAAATCTGAAGTTTTTGTATCTCTTCATCGCGTTGTTGCACTCATCTATGCTTCTCCAATTGCACTGCCATAGTATTATGGCAGAACCTTATCCTACCATGACTTTTTTGACTTATTTCCGGTGTAATAATAATCTCGGCACTGTTATCAACCGGAGCTCGTTGCAATGTGATTAGGAATTTTTCCGTCATGTCCACATTTTCAATTTGCTCACACAAAGTCATTAAGTCAATACAAAAATCGCCATTCTCATTAATACACTCTCCTATACATTTTCTGGCCAATTGATGATCTGCTTGAACAATCTTAGGGATGATTATTATTATGTCGGAAAAGGATTTCTTCGATCCACGGATAGTAACTGATAATTCCACTTCCGACATATTTAATTCATTAAAGTGAATCTTTGGTCGGCTATTTAATTCAGCTTTCTCATTACGATGCGAAAACATCACTTTAACATCAGCAAATAAGCTGTCTACCATTGCATCAACTTTAGCAATTGCTGCACTTGCTAACAACTCAGAAACCGAAAAATATATTGTGATACAAACATTATATGCCTTATCTTCTGGAATAAAAGACAAATTGTAACCAGCAATGCCTCTGCCCAGGCAATCCTCAAAGCACAGACTGCCTTAAAACACATATAATCTTGTGATTTTGCTTGTGTTTTTCTGCTTTGAAATATAATAAAAGTGTGATCAAGAAACACGGAATCTGTTATAAAAGTGTAATGAGGTGTGTATCGTGAATGGATCACATGAATCTTCAGTTTTCGATGCAGACCGCTCATTTTTACCGGAAACTTTCGCCCCAGACTTCCGATTCTGTTTCCTGAGATAGTCGTGAATGGCCTTCACCGCCTGTTTCTGCTGTTCTTCTGCTGAAATCCGCGCGGTTCCATCCCCCTTTTGAATGCCATAATTCCCGAACTGTGCATGATTTCCGCCTGAAATCACAGATTCTGTATAATCTTCCGGCCGGTTCTGAGACTTTTTCTGCATCATGGCTGGATCCATATCTTCTGATCCATAAACAGAAAGCAGGGAGAAATCATCCGCATGGAGATCCTTCGGCGGATATCCTGCAAGCAGGATCAATCCCCGGTACTCTGACAGATGGGAAGCGGCATAGGACGCTGCCATCGCCGCCCCGAGAGAATGGCCTGCCATATACCAGTGTCTGTAATCATTTTCATCGTTTTCCCGAATACGGTCCGCCTTATTGATTCCGAAAAACGCCATATGCAGCGGCATATCCAGAAGGTAAACATCCGCATCCTGTTCTGCAATCTGCAGCAAAAGCGGCGCATAGGCACTGGTCTCCACTTTCGCTCCGGGATAGAAAATCACTGCCGTATCATCCGATGGGCCGTCAAACAGATATCCGCCCTGGGAAATTTGGGATACTTTCACCGCAGAATTGCCCTGCAGTGCTTTTTCTGCAGTTGCATCGGCATGATAATAGGTTCCGAAATACACGGCAAGCAGGATCAACAGGGCTGTCGGAATGCAAACGGCCAGGATTTTGAGTTTTTTTCTTTGTTTCATTATTTCCATCCTTCGTTCCAAAGGCGTATGAGCAAAATCATCAGGCTCTTCACAGTATCAGCAAACAGCCGTAATATCATCCAGTCAAAGCATGATCAGTCAAATCGTCTTTTGACTAATCGTGTTTTGACTATTGTATCATGTGATACGCAAAAATATCAGTCCCTGATGTTCCAGTGAATCGCAAAAGCAAAACGTTCTGCCCTGTACAAAACACGAAAAGCACGTGATGTTTCACAAAAGGATACATCACGTGCTTTTGCACGTTCGGAAACCCGGTTCACCAGGCATCCAAATGATTATGGTTCTAATCTGATTTTTCGCGCATCTTTTTTCACGCGTCCAGAATCTGTCCGTCCCGCCCGATGGTCACTACCTGCCACGGTATGAATTTGCCGCTGTTTTTCAGCGCCTGCTCCGCCGCGCGCTGAAGCCCGCCGCAGCAGGGCACATCCATCCGGAGGATGGTAACACTGCGGATCTGGTTGCCGGCAATGATTTCCGTAAGCTTCTCGGTGTAATCCACTGCGTCCAGCTTCGGGCAGCCGATCAGGGTCACTCTGCCTTTGATAAAGTCTTCGTGGATATTGGCATAGGCATAGGCGGTGCAGTCTGCCGCAATCAGCAGTTTCGCGCCGTCATAAAAAGGCGCCTGTGTCGGCAGGAGCTTGATCTGTACCGGCCACTGGGAAAGCCTGGAAACCGGACGGGCAAAATTCTCCGATTCTGCCCCGCGCTCCGCCGATGGAATCTGCATACTCCGGGAGCCCGGGCAGCCTCCTGCCGGGTGTTTCGGTGCCTCTGCTCCAGTCTCTTCCGGACGACGGATCTGCATGCTCCGGGAGCCCGGGCAGCCTCCCGCCGGGTGTCCGGGTGCCTGCGCCTGTTTTACGGCTTGTACCTGTTTCGCTGCCTGTTCCTGCTGTGCCGCCTGCACGGCAGCTTCGTCATATGCCGGCGCTTCCCGTTCTTCAAATGTAATGGCTCCTGTAGGGCAGGCCGGCAGACAGTCCCCAAAGCCGTCACAGAAGTGCTCCCGCACCAGCTTTGCCTTGCCGTCCACCATGTCAATGGCGCCTTCATGACAGGCTGTGGCGCAGATTCCGCAGCCATTGCATTTTTCTTCGTCTATATGGATAATTGTTCTGATCATTCCGGTTTCCTCCTGAATATTTTAAGCAGACTCTGATGCTTCACTGAGGCAAATATACCCTGGTCCGGAATGCTGTTATGTTGTTTCAACCACAAATTCATTTTTTTCTGCTGCGAACTTTCCGGAATCTGTATCCGGATCACCATCGGATGTTTCCTAATTTCTGTCAATTACGAGGCATATCATTTACGATAATTTACAAAGTCTGCTTGCTTCCATTTACGAAGTCTGCTTGCTTCCCCAGAAATCCACCGGTTCATAGTCCTGCAGTTTGGCCAGATATCCCTCGGAGGCCAGTTTTTCCTGAATCTGATCCAGGATTTCCTCACTGTCCGCCGCGATGGTATGGTAATGGTACCCGGAGGTCGCCCCGGACAGCGGCCGGGACTGACCCGCGTTTATCTTGTCAATATAGGACCGCACATCCCGCCGGGACCGGATGTTTAGCGGCACCCGGACCAGACCGTATACTTTGTGGTAAATAAAGACGTCCTGCACGATTCCTCCGTAGTCCACAAACAGATTCAGCTCGTCTTCCAGCTGCTGCTCTGTATGGTGTACCTTAAAGACCCGGGTCACACACTCCGGCTGCATCAGCAGATAGCCTCTGCTGGCGGACAGGATCTTACTCCCGGCTGCCCGCAGCAGCGCGATGTCCTGCACGATCACCTGCCGGCTCACATGAAATTCCCGGGCAAAGGCGCTGCCGGAAATCGGCCGGGTACTGGACTTTAATTTTTCAATGATCTGGGCTCTTCTCTCTTCTCCGCTCATGGTTCACCCTGAAATTTCTGTTTTTCCGCTCTTCTGTTCCTGTCTGTCATGCTTCCACCGGATGGAGATTCTTTAACGACAGATCCAGAATCGGAGCGGAATGTGTCAATGCTCCGCTTGAAATATAATTTACACCAAGATCGGCCAGGCGGGCAATATTTTCTTTTGTCACATTGCCGGAAACTTCCACTTCCGCTTTGTCTCCGATGACTGCCATCGCCTGTTCCATGGTGCCGTGATCCATATTGTCCAGCATGATAATATCCGCGCCGGCCTCCACTGCTTCCCGCACCATGGCAAGGGTCTCCACTTCCACCTCGATCCGGCGGACAAAAGGCGCGTATTCCCGGGCCATGCGAACCGCCTGTGCCACGCCGCCGGCGGCGCCGATATGATTGTCTTTCAGCATTACGCCGTCCGTCAGATTATAGCGGTGATTGTTTCCGCCGCCCACCTTTACGGCATATTTTTCAAAAATCCGGTTGTTGGGTGTGGTTTTTCTGGTGTCCAGCAGCTTTGTTCCGGTTCCCTGAAGCAGTTCCGCCGCCTGATGGGTATAGGTGGCGATCCCGCTCATCCGCTGGAGAAAATTCAGCGCCGTCCGCTCTCCGCTCAGAATTGCGCGAATATCGCCGGTCAGCACCCCGATTTTCTGTCCTTTCTGCACCTGCTCTCCGTCCTGCACAGACAGCCGGATTTCCGCGGCAGGATCCAGCAGGGTAAACACCCGGGCAAATACCTGCAGGCCGCAGATGACGCCGTCCTCCTTGCAGATCAGATCTGCCGTCCCTTTCCGGGCGCGGGGCATCACCGCATTGGTGGAAACATCTTCGCTGGTAATATCTTCTTTCAGCGCGCTTTCGATCAGTGGCTCAACATTCAGTTTCATTGTAATGGGATCAAACATGGTCTCTGGTTATCCTTTCCTGTTGTTTTCTGCCGGCTTTTCCGCGGACAGTCTCTCTGCGGCGGAAGAAAAACGCTTACGCGCATGCCGGCTCTGCCATTCAGCTGTTCGTTCTCTAGCGGGTCACACACAGCGTGCGGGTCTCCGAAACGGAAGAATCCTCTGGGTCTTCCTCCTCCAGATGGCGGTACGGCACGCCGGAACGGTTGCTGCCGCCGCTGACGCGGTCGATTTCTGCCTGTACCATACGGGCATAGTCTGCGGCAAGTTTTTTCTCATCGGCATACTCTGCCAGATTTACCCGGGCAAAAAGCTTCTGATTCGTATTCCGGTGCCGGGGCTTTTCTGCGACATCCGCCGCTGCCCGGCCGGCAAAGACCAGGGACTCCAGCAGCGAATTGCTGGCCAGGCGGTTTTTCCCGTGCACGCCGTTGCAGGCGGTCTCTCCCACCGCATAGAGACGGTCCATGGTGGTTCTGCTTTCGTGATCCACGCGGATCCCGCCCATGAAATAATGCTGGGCCGGCACGACCGGAATGCATTCTCTGGCTGCGTCGTATCCCTGTTCTCTGCAGTGTTCCACGATATTCGGGAAATGTTCCTTCAGTTCACCGGCATCGATCTGTCCCAGATCTTCCCAGACATGGCTGGTGCCGTCTTTTTTCATCTGTCTGCGGATTGCTTCCGTCAGGATATCCCGGGGCAGAAGCTCATTGGCAAATCGGTGCATCCGCTTGTCATACAGCTTCGCGCCTTCTCCCCTGGCGGATTCCGAGATCAGAAAACTGCGGTCTTCTTCTTTTTCGGTGTAAAACGTCGTGGGATGGATCTGTACATAATTGATATTTTTCAGCGCGATATGATGGCGCAGGGCAATGGCCAGGGCGTCTCCGGTCAGATGGCGGAAATTGGTGGAATACCGGTACAGGCCGCCGATTCCTCCTGTGGCCAGCACTGTATAGCTGCTGGCGATCAGCTTAAGGGACCCGTCTGCCATACGGACCACCGCGCCATAGCAGGTGTTGTCCTTTTCCACAATGTCCACAAGGGTCGTGTATTCATACATCTCCACATTCGGCAGCTTTTTTACCTGCTCCAGCAGATGGCTGGTGATCTCCTTGCCGGTGATATCCTTGTGATACAGGATCCGTTTCGCGGAGTGGCATCCCTCCCGGGTAAAGTCCAGATTTCCCTCCGCATCTCTGGCAAATTCCGCGCCATAGCCGATGAGATCCCGGATCACCTTCTGAGAAGAACGAAGCATAATGTCCACGGACTTCCGGTCGTTTTCATAATGTCCTGCCTTCAGGGTGTCCTCAAAATAGCTGTCGTAGTCCGCGTCGTCCCGCAGCATGCAGATGCCTCCCTGGGCCAGGAAGGAGTCGCTGCTTTCAAAATCGGCCTTGGTAATCAGGATAATCTTTCGGTCCCGTGGCGCCTGAAGGGCGAAATAGAGCGCCGAACAGCCGCTGCCGGCAATCAGAATATCTGCTGTTGTCCTGTTGTTCTGAAAATATTGTTCTGTCTGTGTCATGATCTTCTCTCCGTACCCGGCCGTCAGACGGCGGTGCGGGCATCTCTGCGGGGCTGGTCCGTACCGGCGGACCGCCTTTTTCCTTGATATTGACGGTTATTATACCATTATGTTTCACATATGACAAGACACCTGTTAATACTTATTGTTTGCATATGTCTTGACACATGACGGGCTGTTTTTTATAATGGGGAAAACTTTACAAAACAAGCAAGAGGATATGACAATGACAACAAGAGAATTACAGGATCAGATCCTGGAACTGAAGAAAAAAAATGATGTATGTATCCTGGCTCACGCCTATCAGAGCCACGATATCTGGGAAGTGGCGGACTACGTAGGCGATTCCTACGGCCTCAGCCTGCAGGCCGGCAAGGCGGATCAGCAGACGGTGCTGATGTGCGGGGTCCGTTTTATGGCGGAAACCGTAAAGATTCTGTCTCCGCAGAAAAAAGTGCTGCTGGCCAATCCCATGGCCGGATGTCCTATGGCGCAGCAGTATGACCGCGAGGCGGCCCTTCGTCTGAAAGAAGAAAATCCTGGTTATACCCTGGTGGCCTATATCAATACCACCGCTTCTTTAAAGACCGTAACTGACGTCATCGTTACGTCCTCATCCGCAGTGAAAATTCTGAAAAATATGCCGGAAAAAGATATCCTCTTCCTTCCGGACTGCAATCTGGGCGGCTGGGTTGCGGAACAGCTGCCGGAGAAAAATATCAAACTGGTCAAAGGCGGCTGTCCCACCCACATGCGGATGCGCGCCGCAGATGTAAAGGCCGCCAAAGCGGCCCATCCGGAAGCCCTTGTGCTGGCCCATCCGGAATGCTTAAAAGAAGTGCTGGAACAGGCGGACTATATCGGCAGCACGACAGGCATCATGAACTATGCCAAAAACAGCAGCGCCCGGGAATTTATCATCGGCACCGAAAGCAGCATCGTCCAGCATCTGCAGTTTGACTGCCCGGACAAGCAGTTCTATCTGCTGTCCCGGGAATGTGTCTGCCACAATATGAAGATGACCACCCTGATGGATGTCTATCAGGCAGTGGCCGGCGCCGCCGGCGAGGAGATCCTTCTGGATGCGGATACCATCCGGGAATCCCGCCGCTGCATCGACCGGATGATCGAGCTGGGCGGCTGATCGACGCCCGGTGTTTCATCCCAAAGAGATTCTTCCGGTGCCGGGAGCGGCCGCAGCCTGCGGCCTATCCCAGCACCTTTCCTTCAAAGGCAATTCTGCGCTTCAGATCCTGCATCAGCACATCAAACTGATCACAGTCCAGGGACTGGGCCCCGTCGCACAGCGCGTGGGCCGGATCGTTGTGCACTTCAATCAGCAGCCCGTCTGCCCCTGCCGCGATGGCCGCCCGGGCCATCACCGGCACCAGATCCCGCCGGCCTGTGCCGTGACTGGGATCTACGATTACCGGCAGATGGGTCTTTTTCTTTAATACGGGGATAGCCGACAGGTCCAGGGTGTTGCGGGTCTCTGTCTCAAAGGTGCGGATTCCCCGTTCGCAGAGAATCACCCGCTCGTTGCCGCCGGCAAGGATATATTCTGCTGCCAGAAGCAGCTCCTCAATGGTGCTGGACAGCCCCCGTTTCAGCAAAATGGTATGATCCGTATGGCCCAGCTCCATCAGAAGCTTGAAATTCTGCATATTGCGGGCACCGATCTGCACCACATCCACCTGGTCGAAATCCTGCAGATCCGAGATCTCCATCAGCTCCGTCACAATCGGCAGCTGGCAGCCGGATCCGGCCTTTTTCAGCAGTTTCAGACCATCTACGCCCATTCCCTGGAAGGAATACGGTGAAGAACGGGGCTTAAAGGCGCCGCCCCGCAGCATGGTGGCGCCGGCCGCTTTGACCCGGGCCGCAATCGTCTGCATCTGTTCCTCGCTCTCGATGGAACAGGGGCCCGCGATCACGGCAAAGTGCCCCTCGCCCACTACCTGATCCCCTACCGGTATCAGGCTGTCCTCCGGATGGGTGGCCCGGCTGGCCCGTTTGTAAGGTTCGGTCACCCGCCGGCCATATTCCACACATTCGCTGGTTTCCACCACCGCGTCCAGATCTACGGATGCCGTATTGCCGATCAGGCATACGCTGGTCCGTTCGGTTCCCGGACGGATAAAAGGCTCAAACCCTTTTTCTTTAAACTCCCGCGCAAAGGCTTCCACTGCCTGCCGGGAAGCATCTTTTTTCATGACAAATATCATTGCTTCTGTTTCCTCCCTTTTGCCGATACACTTGGAATTACGCAGTATTTTACTATGTTCCCCGGAAAATGTAAAACTTCCAGAAAAATAAAACCGCGGTACCGGGGAGCCTTCCATTCGCCCCCCGGTACCGCGGGTAATCTGCTGCAGTCTCTTACTGCCTGCAGTTTTCCGGATCTTTGTATACGGTTTTTCCGCATTTTAAGATTTCGTCAATCATCACTTCCGTGGTCCATCCGCCAAAGGGAAGGAACATGGGGAAATAACAGTAGCCTTTTGCGTTTTTGTAGAATTCTTCCCGGACCTGACTGCGGACGTCGTCTTCCGTCAGTCCGTGGCCGCTCAGGTTCTCTGCCACATATTTCTGATAATCCGGCGTTACATGCATGCCGAGCCGATAGCCGGTGGCTTCCTTCAGCTTCGGAATGTCATTAATCTCCATGCCCTGCCATGCGTCAATGCCGATTTCCGGGAATTCCGGAACCACACGCTCGATTTTTCCGCAGGAATGCATGTCAAACAGCACACCCAGCTCATGGCAGCGGTCCACTGCCCGTTTGATCTGCGGTTTGATCAGACGCCGCCAGAGATCCGGATCAAAGAACATATCTTTCTGGGTGCCCCAGTCATCGTGGAACATCAGGATGTCCGGCTTGTAGTACTCAATGACTTTCTCCATCAGGCGGATCTTCCAGTCCATAAACGCGTCAAAGAAGGCCGCCACTTCCTCTTCGTCGGTAATCAGCGCGCAGAGGGCATTTTCAAATCCCATCAGCATATGCAGCCGTTCAAAGGGGCCGTTGACAAACATGATTTCAAAGGCTTTGTTTTCCCGGTCAATCTCGCTGATATGGTCGATTTCCTCTACTTTGCTCCAGTCCCAGGCATCCAGGTCCGGGAACTGCACCACTTCCCGCCAGTCACAGATGTCTTCCAGCACAGGATCCTCCGTATGATCCGGCGCAATGGCATCCACGCTGGGTTCATATTTCCATTTTACGCCAAACCAGTCGGTTCCCCCTTTCGTATGGTCCGGACGCTCTTTGTACGCTTCCGGATTGAATAATACGAAGAGCCCTTCATCGGTAGGCAGTTCATCCACCGGTTCATTTCTGAAAAAGGCCAGTGCCCGTTCTTTTGGTGTCATTTCTTTCATGTGACTCACTCCGTTTCTTGTTCACTTATTTTTCGCGGGATATGCGGTTTTAAATCTTTCTAAGCTGATTATATCGGCTTTTTTCCTGTCTGTGAATAAAGACTTGCGATACCCGTATGCAGATTTGTTATTTGGCATATGCCTTTTTTCTGTCATACAATAATTCTAAAGATTTTATAAAGTTGTTCGAACCACAGAAAAAAATCATGTTTTCAGACACTTGTCCAACGGAAGCTGAATCTTCTGGTTCAGCGGGCAAAACAGAAGGGAGCTGTTTTTATGAAAGCTGGTATTCTTGTTGCGGTGCTTCTCTATGAAGTGATCTCCATCGTAGGGATCGGCGCCGCCGTAGCACGTCACAACAAAAAGCACGGAGCCGGAGAAGGCGGTTTTGCCTTTGCCGGCGGCGGACTGCCCGCCTCTCTGGTGGGTATCACCCTGGCGCTGACTCTCCTGGGATCCGCCCACAACTGGGGCACCTGTCAGAACGCGGCGGGCATGGGTGTAATCGCTGCCTGGTTCGGCATCGCCTGCGCAGTGATGATGGTAGTCATTACGCAGATCACCGGACCCTGGATGCGCAGAACCGGAGCAAAAACAGCAGGTGAATTTCTCGGCAAGATCTTCGGTTTTACTTCCGGCCACTTAATTTCCTGCATGAACGCAGCCATCATTATCGGCATGTGCTGCCTGGAGCTTGAAACCATTGCTGTCACTTTTCAGCTGATGACCGGCTGGTCCTTTACCGTCTGTGCCATTATTGGAGGCATTATCGCCGTACTTTACGTACTCCTGGCCGGTATGAAAGAGATCGCCTGGCTGAACTTAATCAACGCCATTTTAATGTATGTAGCCTTAATCGTCGTGTTTATCGCCCTGTGCTTCCGTCTGCCCGGCGGGTGGGATGCCGTGGAGTCCACCATGAAGGCTTCACCGGACACTTCCTGGATGACCAGCCTCTTTGGCAATCCGGCCCTGATCGTCGGTTTCGCGATTCCTACCGCTCTTGGCGCCTCTCTGTTTCACGGTGTGGCGCAGACCGGATACCAACCGGTAGCTACCGCCCGAAACAATAAAGAAGTCAAAAAATCCCTCTGGTTTGCGGGTCCTATCAACGGATGCTTCTGTGTGCTGCCCGCGCTGATCGGTGTCGCTGCCTTCTCCATCGCAGCCTTCCGTTCCGCAGGCGATATGATGATGACACCGGCCATGCTGGCCGCACTGCTGCCGAAACCGGTACTGGCGCTTCTGCTGGCTGGCTTCCTGGGCGTGGACCTGTCTTCCTTTGCAGTAATGTCCCTGGCGCCTGCCACCATTATTTCCCATGACATCTATACCCTGAAAAATCCAAAGGCTACCGAAGCGCAGAAAACCCGTCTGACCCGCATCATTATTGTGATCATCGGTGTGGTATCGGTGCTGATCTGCAACTTCCAGCCTGCAGTAGTCAATATGGTAAACTGGAGTTTCGCTTTTGGTATTCCGGTATTCGTCATGACCATCATCGGTCTGTGGTGGAAGCGCTCGCAGAAAGCCTCCATCATTACCTTCATCATCACCTGGATTGTAGTATGCATCTGGTCTACCTTCGGCCTGCAGGATCATCTGGGATGGGCGAACTTCCACGTATCCTACATGTCCCTGATTTTCTCAGTGATTGTCGGGATTATCTCCACGGCAGCCTGTGAAGGCAGACCCGGACTGTTTGTCAAAGCAAAAAACGCCGGCCCTGCAGCCGATTAAAGGAGGTATGTCTTATGCATATGTGTATTACAGCAATTATAGAAGTGGTCGTTCTGGTATTTGCCATTACCGCCGTGGGATTTGCTATCGGCAAATTAAACAAATTCGGAGACTCCGATGCCATTATCAGAGAGGAGGAGCGCTGATATGTCTACCACACAGATCTGGATGCTGTGCATTATTCTTGCCATGGTATTCTTTATGATTCTTACCTTTTCCTTCCATAAAGCCGGCCAAAAGGCCGCGGAAAAAGAAACAGCAGAAGGCTCCGGAAACGATACACAGAACCCTTCCGGAACCTGACCGTCTCCGGCTGAAACCATGTCGGAAATAACAGTACTGCATTGCAGCTTACAAAGCCCCCGGCGTCAGCAAAAACTGCCAAACGCCGGGGGCTTCCCTGTCTGTATCCCAAACTGAATGTTTTTATTCCTCAATTCCGTGGATCTCCTCATCCTCCAGTCCCAGAACTTCGTTCATCTTCTGAAGAAAGACCGCGATTAAGGGATTGTAATTGTGCTGGTTCCAGCACAGAACCAGGGACGGATCCCAGTTGCTGTCCATTTCATAAAATTTCACTTCCCGGTTGTTTTTCAGTTCGCAGCGGGAATCCAGAATCGTTACGCCGATTCCTGCCTCGATCCAGAGGATCTGCTCCTCCAGGGAAGTGGCATAAACGGCCTGGGGCACAAACCCATGCCTCTTGCACAGATCAAAAATCAGTCCGGAAGACTCCGGATTGTCCTCCGGGGAAATCATGACGAATTTCTCATCTTTCAGATCCTCCAGAACCAGATCTTCCCGGGCTGCCAGCGGATGATAGCGGCTGAGCACAATATGGTCTCTGGAATGATCCACATACTGATAGACGATGCTTTTTTTCCGTTCGATTTCAAACTGCAGCGTAAATACCAGGTCCAGGTCCCCGGCATACAGCCCGTCCAGAAGCGAAGAAAATGACCCCTGGGTAAACCAAAGATCCACATTCGGATGATTTTTCTGAAAATCATGATAGATCAGGGGCATAAAATCCGCGATATTCGTCTGTGAAAGCACACCGATTTTCAGCCGGCCGCTGAGTCCGGCCTGAATCTTTTCCGCCCGGGCCACCTGACCGGTATAGGACTCATAGATTGACGAAAATCCCTCAAACAGTGATATTCCCGCCGGAGTCAGATGAATTCCGCTTCCGGTGCGGACAAAAAGCTGGATATTCAGCTCTTCCTCCATATTACGGATATGGCGGCTCAGCGCCGGCTGGGTAATAAACAGCTGTTCCGCCGCTTTTGTAAAACTGAGGCACTTCGCCACAGCGATAAAATATTTGATCTGTGCAATCGTCATGTCTGCTGTCCCTGTCTGCCCGAGGGTTCCTCCTTTACCTGTGTTCACTCGTTACAAATATTGTACCATTGGAGAAATTTTCAGGTCATACCAGATATGCATAGGGTTATTCCAGTTCTTCATACGCTTCCACACGAATCTGCTCAAAGGTGCTCATTGTATGATACACTGCCGCCGACAGATCCAGCAGCGGGAACAGGGCCACCGCGCCGGTTCCCTCTCCCAGATGCATACGGCCGTGGATCATGGGATCCCGGCCCAGAGCCTCCATTACCATCCGGGTCGCCGGCTCTTCCGACAGATGGGAGACCAGTATGGCATCCGCGCAGGCCGGCGCCAGGCGGACGGCGCAGAGCGCCGCCACGGCAGAAATGAACCCGTCTGCCACCACCGGGATTCCGCAGGCCGCGCCTCCCAGACAGACGCCGGTAAGTCCGGCGATGTCAAAACCGCCCACCTTCGCCAGCACATCCACCGGATCCCGGGGATCGGGACTGTTTTTCCGAATCCCCTGGCGGATGGCGGCCACTTTGCGGCGCAGTCCTTCTGTGGTCAGACCGGCGCCTCTGCCGGTCACCTGTTCCGGATCCACATCCAGAAGCACGCTGGTCACCGCGCTGCTGGTGGTGGTGTTGCCGATGCCCATCTCGCCGGTGGCCAGAATCTCATAGCCCTGTTCCTTCAGTTCCCTTACTTTGGCAATGCCCACTTCGATGGCAGCCACGGCTTCTTCCCGGCTCATGGCCGGTCCTTTGGTGAAATTGGCTGTTCCATAGGCAATTTTATGTTTTTCCACACGGGGCGTATCCACGGCCATGCCGATATCAATGGGGAAAATATCCGTTCCGCTCTCCCGGCACATAATTGCCGCGCAGGAGTTCGCGTCCAGAAAATTTTCCGCCACGATGGCGGTTACTTCCTGTCCGGTCTGGGTGACGCCTTCCTCCACGACGCCGTTATCGGCACACATGATCACCAGCCCCTTTTTCCGGATGCTTATCCGCGGATCCCTCTGAATCCCCGCGATCTGCACCAGCAGATCCTCCATTTTCCCCAGGCTGTGCAGCGGCTTGGCTATACCGTCCCAGCGGCTCTGGCATTCCCGGGCTGCCGCCCGGTCCGCGGGCCGGATCGCCCGGATGGTTTCTTCCAGCTGTCCCATACGTTTTTCTCCTTAAAAAAACAGACCGGTGTGTGGACGCACACCGGTCAGCATGAGGGTTGTCAGGTGAAACCGCATCTGTATGTTATGGACAAGGTAACAGCGATTTCGCGCAACGTAAGTAAATGCAGCGGCTGTAACGGCTGATCCTTCCGCCGGGGTGGACAGCCCCGCCGGACGTTCTGTCTGCCGCAGCCCTGTGCTCCGGAGTCTGCTCCGGTTCCCATCAGCTGCCGCGGGCAAGAAAAAAGCCCTTACCGCATAATACTACGAGTAAAGGCGTACGTGCTTCCGCATCTGTCATACACAGCCAATTACTCGTGGCTTCGAATCACGGGATAAACCCTCTGTGATCCGTCGTGTCTGCCTCAGGCAGGTCTCCTGACTCGCAGATCTGCGCTCCGCCTCCTTCCCGGTCTCCCAGTGGCTCCGGCTTCGCTCCCTGCTTACAGTGACGAGTTCGTACAGGATTCGCACCTGTTTCCCTTTTCACCGGTCTATGCGCTGCATATCCCGGCACCTGAGTGATATTCACTTCTTTTCCAGTATAGCTGAATTCCCCCGAAAAGTCCAGGGATTCCCGAACTTTTCGAAGGAGGGTATTCGGATGTATCCGAAAAGTATCCGACACTTATTTTTTGTATGCCTGCCGCAGCTTAAAAAAGCACACAGCTGGTATAGGTGATCGTCCCCGGCCCGTAATAATAGGGCGTATCCGCCGATTCACAGACTTCTGACACCACCAGCCCATAGGCTTCCATGGAAGTGATCATCCGGTCCGGAAAACGGCAGGGAGCATCCGGATAGGTACAGGTCTTGCAAATGCAGCAGGCGCCGGAAGACATCGGCAGATACCGCTCCTCCGCATCCAGCGCTTCCACGAAGGCCGCCAGCCGGGATTTCTGCTCTTCCTCGGTACCCATCATGGTCTCCACGTCAAAGTCATCTTCCATGGCGCCGGTGGACTGCAGCAGAATGCCCCAGTCGTATCCCGACGCCTTTGCCCGGCTCTCCTCCAGGGTGCCGCAGGCCGGCGGACAGCTCCAGCAGTTATCATATTTGTGACATTTGTCCGCGGCACACATGTCTCTGACTTCCTGTAAAAATCTCAGATCCGATGCCTGAAAAAATCCCCAGTGGGAAAATCCGCATTTTTCCGCGAGTTCCGCTGCCTGTTCTTTCGTCATCCTTACTCCTCCTCCCGGCATTCCGGGTCAAAAAACATATATTCCATATACAGATCGCCGAAATACGGGCTTTCGCTCAGCGCCACTTCCTTCGCTCCGGAAGCGGTCCGGGCAAAGCGCTCCCGCAAACTGTCATCCTCTGCCAGCATGACGGCGCCGGCCAGAGAACTGTTGCCCACCGCCGTGGTCCGATCCAGCAGCTCCTTCGGCAGCATGCCGATGCCGGCCGCTTTCCGCAGATTGATCTTCTGGCCGAATCCCCCGGCCAGATACAGTCTGCCGATCCGGTCATAGCTGATATCCCAGGTTCTGACCAGCGTCTCAATGCCCGCGCGGATGGCGGATTTGGCCAGCTGCACTTCCCGGATATCCTTCGCCGTCAGCACAATTCCTTCCGCCAGGGGAAATCCCTGTTCTTCATACGCGTCATCCAGGAGTCCCGTTTCGTCCACGATTTCCTCTTTCAGAAGCTCGTATACCGTCTCCAGGACTCCGGTTCCGCACAGTCCCACCGGCGGCCGGTCTCCAATGGTCCGGATGGAAGTTTTTCCATCCCGGATCTCCACTGCGCTGACAGCTCCCGGGATCCCGGCTACGCCGCACTGGATGTTTCCGCCCTCAAAAGCCGGGCCGGCGGCCGTGGAAGCCACCAGGATCTGATCCCGGTTGCCGATGGCCATTTCCCCGTTGGTACCCAGATCTACCAGTATACAGATTTCCTCGCTCTGATCCATGCCGCAGGCCACAATTCCGCTGACAATATCCGCGCCCACATAGGTACTGATGCCCGGCATAATCAGAAGGTTCCCCTCCTGATGCAGGGAAATATCCACCGGCGTATAGGGTGCCACCCCCAGCGTGTCACAGGGCAGTCCCAGAAGCAGGTGCTCCATGGTCGTGTTGCCTGCCACCACCAGTTCCAGGGTGTCCGGGTCTTCGCCCAGCTGCCGGACCAGCTGCTGAAGGTCCGTCCGGATAGTTTTCTGCAGTTCTTCGCTTTTCCCGTCTGTGGACGCCTTGATCCGGGAGATCACGTCCGCGCCGTAGCTGCGCTGGTGATTGACGGATGTCCGGGTATCCATGACCCTTCCATTGGTGCAGTCCACCAGCGACATGGCGATGGTGGTGGTACCGATATCCACCGCTCCTTTTTTCGCAATTTCCGCGCAGTTCTGCCCTGCTCCGGCACTGGTCCCTGCCGTCTGTCCCGCCTGCGGATCCGCCGGTTTCTGTTCGGTCCCATGGAAGTCAGCGGCAGCAATGATCTCATCTTCGGACTGATCCAGAAGAATTTCATACGTTCCCGTCACATAGCTTTCACAGGCCAGGCGCCAGCCTTCTGCCAGCTGCTCCGGTGTCAGCGCCTTTTCTTCCTGTTCTGTAACAGCCGGCGGTTCTGACAGGAAACGGATCCGGCATTTGCCGCAGGCTCCCCGCCCGCCGCAGTCCGCCGGAAGAAAGATTTCCTGCTGCTGCAGCTGCTCCAGTATGGATTTTTCCATGCCTTCCGATCGGGATCTCAGTCTTCTCATTTCGTCGTCTTCTCTTTCCGTTGAAAAAAAGAGTCCTCACAAAACAATGCGAGGACTCTGCAAAAAATCTGATTCTTATACGTATTCCAGCGCCTTGTCTGCCGCGCTTGTAGCATCTTCTGTATATGCGTCCGCGCCGACACTGTCAGCAAATTCCTGGGTCACAGGAGCTCCGCCTACCATGATCTTTAACTTGTCGCGCACACCCATCTCTTCTGCTGTCTTCACCACTTCGCCCAGCATCGGCATGGTGGTGGTCAGAAGGGCGGAACATGCCACGATGTGGCTGTCATTGTCAATGGCTGTCTGGATAAATTTCTCTGCCGGCACATCTACGCCCAGATCAATGACTTCGAAGCCTTTGCCCTCAAACATCATCTTTACCAGATTCTTTCCGATGTCATGAAGATCTCCTTTTACCGTTCCCAGAACGATCTTGCCTCTGGATGTGCTGTCTCCGTCTGCCAGATAGGGCTTTAAGGTCTCAGCGCCTGCGTTCATCGCGCGGGCAGCTACCAGTACCTGGGGTACGAAGATTTCATTTGCCTTGAATTTACGGCCGATGATGTCCATGCCGGCCAGCAGTCCGCCGCTTAAGATTTCGCTTGCGGGAATGCCTTCATCCAGTGCCTGCTGACATAATTTAACTACGTCTTTTCTTTTTCCCTTCTGAAGCATTTCAGAAATTTCGTCTAAAACTGCCATGATACTTTCCTCCTGATCTTATCCTCATGCGTTTGTTCTTCAGACTGTGTCCGCAGTCTGACCGGTTTCCGGTGCTGTATCAGGCCGCACCCTGCCTTTCGTGACACAGAAGCGTGCTGTCCGGACACGCCCTGCTTATGCCTGCAAGTATAGCAAATACCCAGTTCTTTCCTTTGTATTTTTTTTGCAGTATTTGGATTTTTTTCAGTCCTTCCATTTTGTACCCCTGTACAATTCTTCTGGAATTTCTCTGGTTTCTGTATTCCGATTTGTTATTTTGCCATTCCATTTAGTAATTGTATTAGATTTTTAAGAATGATATACTAATTACAAATTTGTTACCCGCTGTTTTTTTTCAGTGTTTTCCGTATTTTTTTACAGGAAAACTGCTATTTTGAAGGAATTTGTTCCATGGAATCTTTTATCTTCAAATATCTGTCAAAAAAAGACATTACTGCCATGCTCACTGCATTCAACGCATGCACGGGACTGCATACCCAGCTGATCGATGACCGGGGCAGAATTATCGTATCCGTAGGTGAAAATGCCGCCTTCTGCAAGGAATTTATCCGCCATCTGCCCGCCCAGGAAAACTGCGAAACCGAACACGCCAACGCCAGCCGCCAGGCCATGGACCTGGGAGAAAGCTATCTGTTCTGCTGCCATGCGGGACTGTATCACATCGTCTTTCCCATCATCAGCAAAGATACCATGTTCGGCTCGGTCGTCACCGGCCCTTTTCTGATGGAGGAACCGGACGCCTCCCTCATCATCGATGTGGAGCGCAGATATCATCTCAGCACCGAGACCCTTCTGAACCTTTCCGAAGATTCCTACCAGCTGAAAGTCATCAGCCCGGACCTGGCAAACCAGTACAGCAAACTGCTCTACTATCTGATGAACAACTTAAACCAGGGCAGCCGGGAAGTCCTGCTGTCCAAACAGGGCAAACTGCTCCAGCAGTCCAGAATCAGCGAATCCATCCAGATGTACAAAAACAGCGGCTTCCGCAACGAAAACCTCTACCCGCTGGATCAGGAGAACCTGCTGATCTCAAAGATCAAGACCGGCGACCTGGAGGAAGCGCGCAAGATTCTCAATGAGCTGCTGGGCGCCTTGATCCTCTATGAAAACCACGACCTGGAACGGCTGAAAATCCGCATTATCGAACTGTGCACCCTGCTTTCCCGGGCTGCCATTGACCGGGGCAGCGAGACTAATATGGTCCTGCACATGACCGACCGGCTGATTGCCTCCATCATCAATTCGGACGATATCTACGATATCTGCTATACCTTCCAGGATAATATGGAGATTTTCACCGAAAGCCTGTTTTATTCTTCCGACAAAAACAACAAGGTCATCAAACGGGCCGCGGAGTATATCACCAACCATTTTTCCGAGCCGGTTACCCTGACGGATGTGGCGGAAAACATCCACTTAAACGCCTCCTACCTGTCCACCCTGTTTAAACAGGTCACGGGCTTTTCCTTCAAGGAATATCTGAACAATATCCGCATCGAAGAA
>OCTW011556325.1_pt1 | contig 21221 bp, 10 predicted proteins | sample 1539671 | NCBI WGS metagenome assembly OCTW01 (sample SAMN02144230, study PRJEB22623) | gut metagenome | biome: sheep rumen | host: Ovis aries | place: New Zealand
TGTGGAAGCAAGCGACAATGGTAGCGAAGCTGACGGCGTAGTCACCTGGACGCTGAAGGATGTACCTGCCGGAACGAGCGGCAGCGTTACTCTGACGGTGAAGGTGCTGGAAGGCGCTCTCAGATCGAACGGCGGAAACGGCAAGGTCGTGAACGGCGGCGAATCCACTACGATTCAGATCGGTAACGATACTGAGTATCATGTGGAAGAAGTTGAGAACCCCGTACCTGAAGTACCGCACAAGAAGGAGATCACGCCTTACGAAGGCACCGGCATCCTCGGCGGCGTCAAGATTGGCGACGAGATCACCTACGAAATCAGCTACAAGAACTACAAGTCTGTTGCTGCTGACGTAACGATCAAGGATAAGCTCGACGCGAATGTTGAGTTCGTATCTGCGGACAACAAGGGCGCCTATGTGAAGGATGACCATACGGTTGTCTGGACGGTGAAGGAAGTGCCTGCCGGTAAGGAAGGCAAGGTCACGCTGACAGTCAAGGTACTGGAAGGCGCGCTGAAGTCTAACGGCGGCGCTGGCAAGGTGGTCAACGGCGGCGAAACCACGACTGTAAAGATCGGCAACGATACTGAGTACAGTGTGGAATCTGTCGAGAACCCGTTGGATATTACTACAGTGACCGTCACCAAGATCTGGGACGACAGTGAGAATCAGAAGAATGTACGTCCTGACACGATCGTCCTGAAGCTGCTGGCGAACAACGAACTGTATCACAGCTTCACCATCGGCAAAGATTATAAGGCCGAAGACGAAGCAGGATACAAGACGACCTTCGAGAAGAAGGACAACGAATGGGTACTGACGGTAGAGAATCTGCCGATGTACTCTGAAGGCGTCCAGCAGGCGTATACCTGGGTAGAAGAAGTTCCTGAAGGGTATACGATCAGCAGCTATGAAGTTGCCAAGGATGGCAAGACTACCATTACCAACACCTACGACAGTGAACGGTTCTGCCTGACCGTGCTGAAGGTTTGGGAGGATGACAACAACAGCGCCGGTTTCCGTCCGAAAGAGCTGAAGGTTACCCTGAACGCGAAGGCGGGCGAGACGGAACTGAAAGTCACCGAACTCCTTGACGCGGAAGGCAAGGCGAGCTTCAAGTCTGAGTATACGCTGAGTGACGACAACAACTGGGCCGCGATCGTGACCGGTCTGCCGATCTACTACAACGGCACCGAGATCACCTACAGCTGGACCGAGGATGAAAAGGATCTTGGCAAGTATACCGCGACGCAGTCTCTGGACGAGACAAAGAAGATCACCTACCTGACCAACACCTATGTGCCTGAAACGACCGAGACCACGGTCAAGAAGGAATGGGTGGACGAAGGACATCAGGACAAACGGCCGGAGAGCATCGTCATGATCCTGAAGGGGAATGACAAGACAGTTGCTTCCGCTGAGCTGAAAGCGCCCGACTGGAGCGCGACTGTCAAGGATCTGCCGAAGTACGCTGATGGCAAGGAAATCGATTATGTCTGGGCTGAAGCCGCTGTGCCTGCCGGATATAAGCCCAAGCCGACCAGCAAGGTGGATGGCAGCACGACCACCATTACGAACACGTATCTGATTGGTTCGCTGGTGATTGAGAAGGCCTTCGAGTTGCCCAATGACATCGACTTTGAAATGGTCAAGAACCTTGAGTTCCATATCGTGGGTCCGGACTTCCCTGCGGAGAACCCGAAGATAGTGAAACTCGCAGAGTTCGAAAAACAGGATGGTACGTTCAGGTATGATAAGCTCTCGAACCTGACGCCCGGACAGTATCTGGTTTATGAAACCAATGCAGATACCCTGTTTGCTCAAACGAACCCGAACCTGAAGTATATCGGAGGCTCTAATCCGGTTGTTATCAAGAAGGTGAATACGGGCGAGACCGCAACCTTCAGCTTCGTAAACAAATACAGTACCTTCTCGACTTCTGTGAACGTGATGAAGATCTGGAAGGATATGGATGATGTGGAAGGCATCAGACCAAAAGAACTAAAAGTCCGGTTGCTTGCAAACGGCCAGGATACAGGTCGGCTCGTGGTTCTGAGCGATGAAAATAACTGGTCTGGTTCTATTGGTGATAATGGTGATAAGCTTCCGCTGAATGATGCCAATGGTGAGATTGAGTACACTTGGGCAGAAGAAGACTTAACAGAAATTGGTTATACGCCAGAACTGTATGAGGGCAAACCGTACTTAAAGTACGGCAACGTCACCGTCTTCATCAACACCCACGAACCGGAGCTGACCAGCGTCACCGTCAAGAAGGTCTGGGACGACCGGAACAACCGCGCGAAACTGAGGCCGTCCATCCTGAGAGTGCATCTGAGCACCGGAAACGACTATTACCTGACAGAGGACAACAACTGGACGGTAACGGTCGATAACCTGCCCAAGTATAAGAACGGTCTCGAGATTGAGTACACCTGGAGCGAACAGACCGTGGTCGGTTACACGCAGTCGAACGTAGAAATTACGACGGCCAACGATGGAACGAAGGTTACCACCTTCACCAACCGTTACCGTGTGACGACTCCTCCGACGCCGGGCAACCCGCCGCCCACGACTCCTCCGGTAGAGATCGAAGAGTATGAGACGCCTCTGAACATCCGTGTTCTCATCAACCACGTTGGCGACTGCTTCGATTAACAAGCACCAAATCTCCCGCAGCCGACCTCCTCTGATAGCGGGCGAAAGCCCGATCAGGGGAGGCGGCAGGGGAGCAGACAAAAGAAAGGAGATAGCGTAAATGAAAACCAATAAGTGCTTGTCCCTTCTGCTGGCGCTGGTGCTTTGCTTCACTTCTCTGGCAAGCACGCTGACCGTAGCGTTCGCGGAGAATGAAGAGGAAATCGAGGAAACCTCTGAACTGCCTGAAACTGAAAACGCCGAATCTGACGAAGATTCGGAAGATAACGATGATGACGAGGAAGCTGAACTCTCAGAAGAGGATCTCTATCCTGACGAGCTGAGAGTCGGCCATCCGACCATCACCAAGGGCGATTTCTTTACCGAAATGTTCGGCAACGATACCGCCGATATCGACGTAAGAGCCCTGATTCACGGCTATAACCTGGTCAACTGGGACCAGAACCAGGGTGTGTACCTGATCGACGAATCCGTCGTGGAAAGCGTTCTGGTAGTGCAGAACGAGATCGGGGATAAGACGTATTATCTGGGTCTGTACGACGATCTCTTCTATTCCGATGGAACCCCCATCACCGCATGGGATTATGCCTTCAGCATTCTCCTGATGATGGCCCCTGAGATTGAGCAGATCGGCGGAAAGATCTACCGCTCTGAGCATATTCTTGGGTCTCATGAATACCTGACGGGGCAGCTTCCCTATCTGAACGGCGTCGCCGTGATCGATGATCATCAGCTGGCCATTACGCTGGATCATAAATTCCTGCCCTACTTCTTCGAGACCGGTCTGCTGCTGACCGTCCCGTATCCGATCTCTGTGATCGCCCCTGGCTGCAAGGTATACGCGGGCCAGGCGGAGGACCTGGGGGATGGTTACGGCTTCGGCATCCGCATCGGCAACGAGGACGAAAGCGTCGAAGAACCGATCTTTACGGCAGAGCTGCTGAATAAGACGATTCTCGACCCGGAAACCGGCTATAATTCCCACCCGTCCGTCGTTTCCGGCCCTTATAAGCTGATTGATTACGATTATGAGACCGCTCATTTTGAAATCAACGAATACTTTAAGGGCGCCTGGGTGTACAACACCCTGCCGGAAGACTTCCAGTTTGATGTCCAGCGGCACGCTGGTACGGGTACCGGCACCCTGGTCCACAACAACCATACCGGCCCCAACATCTATGCCTACAACCGGCTGGACCGGGAAGGAAACGAGTACGAGATCTACCTGGTGAAGCCCACCATCCAGCACATCAGCTTCTCCGTAGCCGACAACGATACCATGGCGGAGGACCTGGCGACAGGCAAATTCCACCTGGTGAACAAGGTCGTCTACGGCCCGACGATCCAGGAATGCATGGGCCTTCGCACCATGGGCTCCATCGTGCCGGTGCCGGATCATGAAGTAGAGGATCGGGAAGAGCCCAGAGATGCGACGGCCAGCATCAACTATCAGAACTATCCGCGCATCGGCCTTGCTTTCGTGACCTTCAGCTATGACTGGCCTACCGTCCACGATATGGAAGTCCGTCAGGCCTTGGCATGGTGCATGGACCGTGATCAGCTGACGCAGGATTACTGCCAGGGCTTCGGCCAGACGGTGGATGGGTATTTCGGCATCGAGCAGTGGGAATACCTCATCTGCACGGATCAGCTGGAATATCCCGTGAACTTCATCAACGACCCGATCCACTTCGGTGAAGACCTTGACGAGCTGGCCATGTACAAGAACATGTACGCGACCACCGATGAAGAATACCAGAAGATGATCGAGGCCTGGGAAAAGCTGAACCTGGACAACCTGGTGCACTACGGTGTCTATGACCTGGAAAACGATCCGGGACGCACCGATAAGATCGGTATCCGGAAGGCCAATCTCCTTCTGGACGCCGCTCACTGGACGCTCAACCGCGATGGGGAAAAGTACGATCCCGCGAAGGACGACGTCCGCTGCAAGATGATCGATGGGAAACTGGTTGCGCTGGATCTGACGATGCTGTACCCGCGCGGGAACCACATCGTGGATACCCTTCAGGAGAACTGGTTCGACAATCTGGCCCAGGTCGGTGTCAAGGTTACGCTGGTCCCCGAGGATATGGAACTGCTGCTGAAGCGGTACTACCGCGAGGAAGAGCGCACCACCGATATGATCTATCTGGCGACCAACTTCCACGTGATCGTCGATCCGGCCATCACCTACAGCACGGATGACACTGCGGATCACCTGATCTGGAACAACACCTATTCTGACGACGAAGACCTTTGGTACCGCGCTGTCAACATGCGCAAGACGGATCCGAAGGACGTCTACGACTACGTGGTCAAGTGGATCAGCTTCCAGGAGCGGTACAACGAAGTGCTGCCGACGATCCCGATCTACAGCAACATCTACTTTGATTTCTATACCTCCCAGCTGCAGAACTACTGGATTACCGCCCACGTCACCTGGACCCAGGCGATTCTGGAGAGCTACTTCGGTGAAGCGCCCGCAACGCAGAGCGAAGCTCCGGCCGAGGAAAGCACGGAATCCGACAGCGGACTGGTTGAAATCGAATGATCTGACAATATAAGCCACAATCATTAAATACTATACGGACGCCTGCTGACCTGACGAAGGGAAGCAGGCGTCCGTTGTGTATTTGTCAATACAAATTGTAAAAATTGAGACAAACGGTATCAAATGTCACAGCTATGCCATTGTTTCAGTATTAAATCACTTGAAAAACAGGGCATTTCTTGCTATAATGAGACGACGAAGCTCAAAAATACTTCGGACGATTCTGCTTAGGAGGATGAATGGGTGTAACGAATCAGCCGGAACGCGGATGGAAGACGGCCAAACGGAAGCGCATCATGGAAACGGGCTTCAATGTTTTCTCCGAGAGGGGCATCGAAGCGGTGACCATGCCGGAGGTTGCTGAAGCCAGCGGGGTGAGCCGCGCCACCCTGTACCGCTATTTTCCCACGAAGCTGGACCTGGTGTTAGCCATCGGCTTGGAGACCTGGGCAGATTACATTAACTACAGGACGGAGCTTATTGCTCCCGAGACCCATGCGAACTGGACAGCGGCGGAATTCCTCGGCTATTTTCTGGATTCCTTTATCGACCTGTACCGCCATCATCGTGACCTGCTTCGCTTCAATTACGACCTGAACAGCTTTATGCGCAAGGAAAGCGGCGCCGCCCAGGTGATCAACAAATACCAGGAAATCGCTGTCGGCGTGCGCGCCCAGTTCCACGACCTGTTTGAGCGCGGCAAGAAGGACGGGACGATCCGGACGGACCTCCAGGAGGAGAGCATGTTTTCCGGGCCCTTTCACATCATGCTGGCGGCCATCACCCGTTACTCAGTGGGCCTGCTGTACCTAACCCGGCCGGAGGAAGAGGAGCGGGAGCTCATCGTCCTTCGTGACTTGCTCTATGACCACATGACCGTGAAGCGGGAAGCGTAAACTTCATACAATTGTAATCCTTTCTTCATAGCTTTTTTGCAAAATGCAAAGTGAAATGATGTTATAATGTAAGTTGAAGAGTGCACTCTCCCGTACCCGACCTTCAGCGTTTTCGCCTGTTGAGAAAGGAGTTTCCAGGATCTGCGCTCCCATCACCCCTCCGATGAAACTTGATCTGTTTTTTAAAATCGGGGGGGGGTAATAATATTTGACACGGCTAACTGAATGTGATAGAATTCCTGACTGTTTGAAAGCTTTTCGGAGAGGAGGAAGACGGTTATGACGGACAATGTTCGGATTCGCGCGATGGGTTCATTTTCAATAGAAGTCAATGGAGTTTTCCATGAAGACCTGACCATCAGGAGCCGCAAGGGCGTCACCCTCCTGCTCTATTTGATTCTGGAAAGAGGCAAGGCCGTTTCCACCCAACGCATCATCCGGGAGATCTGGGGCAGCAAGCACAGCTATTCCCCGGAGAACGCCCTGAAGACCAGGGTCAGCCGGGTCCGGGCCCTGCTCAACGAGCTGTCCGACGGCCTGGGGGAATGCATTGTCTCCACCTCCGGCGGCTACCGCTGGCAGAGCGGCGAAAACGTGACGGTGGACGTGCTGGAGGTCATGGACCTCTTCGATTACCTGCGGAGAGACTACTCTCCCGAGGAGCGGAGGGAAAAGACGGAGCGTCTGCTGGACCTTTACCAGGGCGATCTGTTCAGCACCGGCGAAGCCCGGAACGACGTAGTGATGGTCAACTTCCTGCACCGGGAGTATCTGGACGCGGTATTCAAGTACGTGGCCCAGCTGCGCCAGGAGGAAGCGTATAACCGCATCTGCGAGGTCTGCCGCCGTGCCATGCTGATTGACAGCCTGGACGAGCAGCTTCATATTGAGCTCTTGCAGGCCATGGCCAACCTGAACAAGACCAGCGAGGCCATGACGGAATACCGCCGCATTACCCGCAACGTACAGCTGGAGCTGGGGGAAGAGCCCAGCCAGGAAATGAGAGCCTGCTATGACCGCCTGGCGGAAGCGGGCAGCACCCTGAGTTACAACCTGGACGTCATCCGCAACGAGCTGGCGGAAACCGCGTCCGACCGACGAGGCCCCTTCTTCTGCGATTATTCTACCTTTAAGGAAATCTACAACATCCAGCTGCGCAACCTGGAGCGCATGGGTTCTAGCATCTTTTTAGGGATGATCATGCTCGGGGATCCGGGCGGCCACATGAGTCCCATCTCGCGGGAAAGCGGGATGGCGGGCCTGCAGGAGATCATGCGGGCAAATCTGCGCAAGGGCGACATTATCACCCGCTTTGCTGATAACATCTACGCGATTCTGCTGCCGACGGTGGATTACAAAACCTGCGCCACAGTCATCGAGCGCATCGAACAGCTCTTTTATCAGGAGTATCCGTCGGGCAATATCACCTTCCACGCCCGGTTCAGCCCCATGGGAGGAAAATAAATCAAAATTTTTTCAAATTATTTTGCAAGTTTCCGAAATGTTACCCGAAGCGTAACCGGCAGGGGGTATACTGAACTTGCAAATCAGGCAAGACAGCCTGAGGCGCACACCCTCTACCGCACAACGAACGGTTAAGATAGGAGAATGAAAAGATGAAGAAAATGAATGGAAAGAAGATCGCCGCCCTGATGACGGCCCTGGTCCTGGCCCTGGGGGTCAGCATCCCGGCCGGCACCGCCCTGGCAGATGAAAAGACCGACTCCCTGAGGGACGCGATCTACCGCACCCTGAAGGAAAAGCAGAAGGCTCAGGAAGCAGCCCCCACTGAGATCGTGGCGCCCCCTGTTCATATCGGGACAGAGAGCGGCGCCGCCCAGGTGGAAGAACAGACCGAAGCCCAGCCGGAAGAAGCGGCCGCCGAGGAAGCCGCTCCGGAAGTCACCTCTCCCTACCTGCGGATGAAGGTCACCGGCGCCGCCACCCTGATGGACATCACCGCGGATGCCGCCAACGCCTTCACGGACGCTGAAGTGTTCGCCGCCTTCCGCATCGAGAACGCTGAAGCCAACGCCACCGTCACCGTCGCCCTGGCTCAGAAGCCCGCGATGGCCGAGGGAGATAAGCTTCAGCTGGTTGGCCTGAACGACTGGATCATCAACAAGCGGATGGTAGTCGGCGGCCTGGAGATCGGTCAGAAGGTTCAGTTCACCGTCCGCATGGTCGATGGTTTCGCCCTGATCCTCCGCCACACCGCCCCCGCCGTTGAGGAAGCCCCGGAAGCCGCCCAGCCTGCTGAAGAAGTGACACCCGAAGCGGAAGTCAAGTCCGAAGTCGAAGAAGTCAAGCCCGAAGAACCGGCTCAGCCCGAAGCGGAACCCGAATTTACGGCGGATGCCGTGACCACCCCCTCCAAGGCGGATGTTGCGAAGCAGATCCTCAAGGACCTGACCACCCACACCGAAGAACCTGCCGCCGCCGAAGCTGAACAGCCCGAAGCCATCGCAGAAGATACCGAAGTCCAGAACGGTAAAGAAGCCCCCGCTGACGAACCTGCCGAGGAAGCTGCCGAAGCCTCCGAAGAACAGACTGAAGCTGTAGAAGAAAATACCGAAGTCCAGAATAACGAAGAAGAAAATGACGAAGAAATCAGCGAAGAGCTGAATGAGGAACTTCCCGAACAGCCCGAAGCCGTAGTCAGAGAAGAAGAGGAACTGAACGAAGAGCCCGCCGAGGAAGAAGCGGAAGACGAAGAGATTTCCGAAGAATCTGACGAGGAAGAAGCAGGAGAAGACGCCTCCGAAGTCGAATTAGAAGATAATATCACTGAAGATCCTGCCGAAGAAACTGAATCTCCCAGCGAAGAGACCGCCGAAGAAACTCCCTCCAACCCCGAAGACCTGCGGAAGCTGGCCCACAAGTTCAGCGACCTGGTGATCCTGGATGATTACGACACCCCGCTGGGCATCGAGGACTTTAAGAAAATCACCATGCTGGATGTGACGGATGTCCGCATCGATCCCGACGGCATGAGCCCCATCTTCCTCACCCTGGAGAAGGATGAAGAAGTTACCCTGATCGGCATGGAAGGCGACTGGGCCCAGATCGTGGTCGGCGAAGAAATCGGCTACATCTACAAGGACGCTCTCGAAGCCGAGCCTGTGGAAGAAGAAGCCGCCGCCGAACCGGCCGTGAATGAAACCGCCGAAGAAACCAGCGAAGAAACCACCGAAGAAGCGGTTCAGCCCGAAATGAAGGTCACCATCTTCACCTCCCGCCGCGTCGTGATGGAGGAAGGCGAGACCGTGAACCTGACCAGCAAGATCGAAGGCTTCGATGGCTACGAAGTTCTGTACCAGTGGGAGTGCGATCAGGGCAACGGCTTCCAGCCCATCGAGGCAGCCAACGCCGATTCCTACTCCTACATCGCAAGCGTTGAATCCCTCTCCTGGGGCTGGCAGCTGATGGTCTACTACCGCTGAGCACCGATCCTCATAAACAAAGCAGATAGCCGGGTTCCTCTCGGCTATCTGCTGAGTGATATATAGAATCACTGCCTTTCCTGTCAATCGGTCAACCGATTCCAGTTTTTACTCTTTCCTGACGCTTAACTGCTGCGTCCCCGTCCTATATTCCTGGGAGGTTGTTTCCGCGATGAAAAAACGTTTTATCGCCCTGTTCATGGTCCTGATGCTGATGTTCCAGCTGGTGCCCGCGGCTGTGCTGTCTGAAGAGACGCCCGCTCCGACGGAGGTTCCCTACAGCGGCATTGGCTCCAACGTCGTCCCCGGCGAGGACTATGCTAAGGTCACCTTTATCGCCTACGACGGCTCTGAGCTTTCCGTCTTAAACGTCAAGATCGGCCAGCCCATCGGGGAGCTGCCCGCGGTTCCTGAACGGGAAGGCTGCGTTGCCGTCGGCTGGAAGACGGAAGCTGGAGAAGAGGTCACCAAGGATACCGTTGTCAAAGCGGATATGAAGGTGATCGCTTCCTATCTTGGCGATGCCGATGGGGATGCGGCTCTGCGCGTCCTGGATGCTTCTGTGGACGGCGACGGCGTTTTGATTTCCCTTGCCGGCGCCATTCCGGAAGGCCTCAGCCTCTCCGTGACGAAAGAGGAAGAAGCTCCTCGTAAAAGGATGTTATTCAAGGCCAGGGGCGGCCCGGACCTGTCTGACCGTCCTCTGTATACCTATGACATTTCCCTGACTGGAGAAGACGGCACGGAGTATCAGCCGGAGGATGGCCCGGTCTTGGTCACTGTGCAGGGTCAGAAGTTTGAGGAAGCTCTGGCCACCGGCCGTTCCATTCGCATCACCCATGTGCTCGAAGATGGCGAAGAAGAGGTGGATCATCTCTCGGTCAACGGCAAAACGGTGTCCTTTGAAGTGGATCATTTTTCCAAATTCGTCTTTACCGGCGTCTACGACCTGGATCAGGCCTGGAGCAGCGGCGATCTGGCCGCCGGTACGGCCGCGGTTTCCCTGGCCGGCACGATGCCCCGCGGGGCGGAGGCCGAAGCCGTTTCCGCCCGTGTCAGCGTGGAAGACGCCGCTGTCCTTGCCGCGGCGGAGATCACCCTGCTGAATGCCGGCGTCGAAGTGGAGCCGGCTTCCTGGGGCAGCGAACTCGAGGTCACCATGACCGGCGAGGCGATTTCCCGCGCCATCGCTGCGGGTAGCGAGCTGCACGTGGTCCATATCGCGGATGACGGTACGCAGACACAGCTGGACGACTCCCTGCTGTCCTTCACGGACAACGGCGTCACCTTCCCGGCATACCAGTTCTCTGTGTACGCGGTAGTGGAACCCGGTGAAGGCGGTGATAATGCTCGTTTGACAGTCAACTTTTGGAATGGCAGCACTAAAGTTGACACGATGTATGTCAAGAATAGCGATACCCTTGCCGAGCTTGAAATGATTCTGTTTGATCCCGGCATTGGTGATGCCGTTCTTGAAGACAATGATATTTTCTTGGGCTGGACAACAAAACAGGACTATACCGCATCCGATGATGACCGGGCTATGGCTAAGACCATTGATAAAATCAGAGAGGATCTGGAACAGTTATCCATTACGGAAGGGCAAGTCATCAATTACTATGCGATGATCCTAAAGAACTATACAATCACCTATCTGGATCCTGATGGGATTTCTTTGGGTTCACACAGTCTTTATATCACGACGGACCAGACCGATGCGGAATATCAGATTACTATGGTTTATACGCCTACTGATCTGTATCATAATTTCGAAGGGTGGCTGATTACAGAAGAAACTTCTAATAAAATAAAATCTTCGGACCCCGAACCGGATATTGTCCCGGTTGTCGTGGATGAACAGAATCAAACAACGGAAAACCGTACCAGATATCAGTATGAAACGGACCTGGTCATTACCGGAGATGTTGTTTTCAATGTTTATGCTCCGGCAGGCAACTGGCTGATCTTTAACCAGAACGGAAAAGGCGCTAGATACATTGCGCCGCAGTTTATAAAGTCCAGAGAATCAACATCTAAGCCTGTTCCTGACAATGAAATGACGAGGAATGGCTACGTATTTGGCGGATGGTATACGGAAGTAAGCGGTCAGGCTGATGAACATGGGTATACTGCTGTTGTAGAGGGCACCCAATTTACATTTGGAGGAGAATTAACCGACAGGACAGAGCTTTACGCAAAATGGACGCCAAGGCAAAGGGCTCCCTATACCGTTGTTTTCTGGACGGAAAACATTAATCGGGATGGCTACGACTTGATTGCATCTCATACCGGCGATGGAACAGTGGGTTCTCCTATTCCTTTTACGTTCCGAAACAACGGTGATGAGGATTATGTTGCTGTTGATCAAGAAGATTACCATTATACGGGCTTTTGCCTGCAATACGGGAATGGTGTTCCACTTGATAATGATGGCCAGCCCATTACAGTACCAAATGTCACCGCCGAGGGTGACGCTGTTCTGAATCTATATTTCAAACGTATTGAATATAATTTAAAATTCTACCTGTATAGATCACAAACAACAAATAACTGGCAAGGCACAACAACAACATATAGTTATGCAGATGCTTCGAGAGCTGGTAAAAATGTCTGGGGAATTGCCAGTTGGACAAACTTTACGGGCACTATTTCCAGTACAACCCTTCCCCGGACAACATACGGTGTTCCAAGCGGGTACGCTACACTACAGCAGGAGACGGTTGACGGTTATACTGGATATTATTTTATATTATCCGCATATTACGGCGAGGATATCAGCGGAAAGTGGCCTACATATGACCAGCTAAAAGGGCCTAATAATGACGCGACAAAGGCTGTCAGTTTCGTTATGATGAACGGTACCGGATTAAAGGGTAACACCATTAACGATAATGGGTATGGTAATGGACGCGACACGATCAAGGGTCAGATCACTGTAATGGATGATCAAATTCTTGGCAAGACGAACGATAAAAATGGTAACTTCCTGATTGTTCGTTATTACAGTTACAATAACTGGACCTACCATATCTACTATGAAACCATTCCGGGAGTGACATATGACCAAACTGTTACCAAGACAATTGGCGGAGTAACCAAAACATATTATTTGGATCATGATGTCACATCAAGATCCAGTAATACGATTGCAGCCAACCAGAACCCACCAGCCTATCAGGGATACTCTGTGGTGAAACAACCAGGCAGCGAAAGCGATGAATATTATGATAGCTATGGAGGAAACGCGCCGAGACAAGATAATATCACAGGTTATACTTGTTATCTGAATTACTATTACAATCGCGAGGTTTATCCGATTGAATATATGGATGGCGTTTATATTGACGGGAAAGAACCGTACAATATTCTTGACCACAGAGAAGACCAAGTATTAGATAAAAGTCCGGACATCGCATATGGCCAGGCAATTGCGGAAGAGTATCAAAATAAAGTGCCAGCTAATCCGCCCGGTTATGAAGGTTTTGTATTTGACGGCTGGTATAAAGATGCTGCTTGTAAATTTCCCATGGAATGGACAACGATGCCGATCGGCGGGATCAGAGTTTATGCAAGATGGAGGCAAATCGAATATCGTGTCTTCCTGCATCCAAATGCAACCCTGCCAGACGGTACGAACGATGAGTGCCTGAATTGGGGTTCAGACACAGTAGAAATGACCTTCCGTGTAGATTATGACGCTAAAATCAGTCTGCCCAATGGCACACGCTTCGCGACCGGATATGAACTGGTGGGCTGGTTTAAAGACAAAGCGTGCACAAAACCTTTCAGCGGAGACACTCAGATACGGTATGATGCCTCGAATCCGAGTAACCCGGCAAATGATATTTTTAGTATTCCCTATAATAAGTCCACAGATTTCACCGATCCTATGGATAAATTCGGTGAAGGCGCTACATATAATAAGGATATCAATCGTTTCTGGGTTACAAAGAGGGTAGACCTTTACGCCAAGTGGCATAAAGCCATCGTTGGCGCAGCCGGTATTAATGTTGAATATGACGCCAATGGCGGTCAATTTGGCGACGGTACCAGTTTATTCCAAGACCCGACTTTATATCAGGACAGAGCAGAATCCGTAGCTACGATTGCGCCATCCACCCCACCGAAAGAGGAAGAGACAGACAGAGACATGGTCTTCCTTTATTGGGTATTGCAGAAGTGGGATAATACTCAAAAAAAGTATGTGGATGTGATACCTCATACGTATGCTTATCCTGGCAGCACGTATGAGGTACTGATGGACAACGCCCAGGTGATCGTCTATAAGTGGGTTAATCCGGACAATCCTAATGATATATATACTGTTTCGAATCCCCAGCCTGGCAATAATACCCCACCGGATGGGACGCACACCGTTATTAAAGAAGCGAAATATACAGTACGGCTGCGTGCGGAATACAAACCGCCAGAAGACCCGACCCCGACCCATATCTGGTGGTTCCCGAACTATCCGGAAATTAGCACATCTCAGAACCTGCCGGATAAGGATAACACGGTATATCGTTCTGCCACGGATGCGGCTTATCCCGTAGAAAGGATGCTTGTTAACCAGGCGGTCTATATCAAGACGCCTGGAGAAACAAGCGGGAATGGAAGGACGACGATTGTTGCTTACCCAGGTTATACCTTTATTGGCTGGGCAAAGGTCAAGACAAGCGAATCGGGCAGCGAAACCAATACGAATAATGCCGGTGAAGTCAATGTAAGTAAAGAAATGTTCCTGTACTACCATCCGGCGGACAGAACGCATCCTACTGCGTATTATACGACAGATCCCGCGGGCCAGCATGTGGCTAACTTTGTAGCGGCAGACGAGAGACCGGACTTGCACGACCTGTACGCAATGTGGGTGGAAGACAAACTTCAGGTCTCGAAGACTGTGGATGGCGTTAGCGCTCAAGACAGAGCGTACCTGACGGCTGACTACAGCAGCCTTGTGCCGGACCATGAATATGAATTTGTTGTACAGAAGCCGAACGACAATTACTATGTGTATAATCAGACAACCCATGTCGGCGGCTTTACGGCCACTGCGATTGCAGACGCTACGAGGTTTAAGGTAAAAGCCGGTACATCTATCGGTACAGCTGGTACAGCCATTACGGTGCCGGGCCTGGTCTATGGTACCTACAACTTTATCGAAGTGACTCCATCCAATACGGAAGCGGCAGCGCTTACTGACAACGCTTCACTGACTGGCTATACGCTCAGCGCTTCTGATAGCACTATTAAGGCCGTTAATATAGCGTATACAAGCAGCACAAGTACAGCAACGCCTGCTGTTCAGTTTGTGAACAAATACACCCGTGACACCGGTACGCTGGAGGTCAAAAAGGAGAATAAAGATCGTCAAGGCAATATTATCGGCGCTTTGAATGGGCAGCCATACAATATTACCATTCGAAACAGCAGCAATCAGTATCTGCAGAGTGACAAGACAAGCTTCGGAGATGAACCGTATAAATTTACTGTTTCAAAACAATCCTCTCAAACCTTCTCTTCTCTGCCGACAGGTGCATATACCGTAACAGAAGTTGATACGGATGAGATCGTTGTTCCATATTATCTGTACGTGAACCACACCTATACCGTGACGGTCGGGGATGCTTCAACGACTCCAACTGCCGGCACGGGAACTGTCAGCAAAGGCGGAACCATAACGGTCAAGATTACGAATAATTTTGTACCGACTGCTGCAGTGACAGTGACCAAGATCTTTAGCGGGTTGGAAAGTGGATTGGTTCCTGAGAGCACTTTCAATATTAAATACAGCTACAGCATCGACAATGGACAAACCTGGTCTGCGAGCCAAGAATTGAAAATGGAAGACAATGGATCGACAGCATATTGGCAAGATTCACAAACAAAAACTACGTTCAATTGGCTCATTACAGTTCCTAAAAAAGCACAGCTGAAACTGACCGAAAACGGATTCACTGTAGATAATTATAACCTGGTCAGCACAGCAGCATCGCCGCGGTGTAATCCTTCTACAATAACGGCTGACGATCAGAGCGCACCAAGAAACAGGACAACGGTTTTCAATGTTAGCAACTATGATAATGATAATGTAATTATTACCAATACATACGAACGCAGCGTCGTCCCCATGACCCTGGACAAGGTCGTGACCGGCAACATGGGGAATATCAATGAGCGTTTTATCTTCACGATAGGTGTTTATAAAGAGCAAACATGCGTGACAAAAATCACGAATCCCGGGATCGACAATGGCGGATGGAAAGATTCTGTAACCACGACCGGCGCAGACCCGGAGGTCGATCTCGGACAGTTCCCGATCGGCGCTTGGGTGAAGATTACGGAGAGTGAAAACGCAGCAAACTACGACCCGATCAAGGCACAGGTAAACGGTGGGACGATACAGGAACTGGATAGGGAGACGAGAGAATTCGTCTTCCAGGTTCCCGCGCCGAGCGAAGAGCAGACATCCATCCCCGTCGTGTTCACGAATGCTTGGAACATCACCATCCCCACCGGCATCGCTCTGGATTCCGCGCCGTACCTGTTCCTGATGGCCATCGCGCTGATGGGCGTTGGATTGATGATCCAGCGCAGGCGGAAGGAGAACGGCTAAAAAACCTCAAAAGTAACTCTTCAATGATTAAAATGTAACGTGTGGTGTAATGTCCGTGCGGTATGATGGTGGCGGAAAGAGGCAATCAACCGCCTCCATGCCGGACGGCGAGGGAGGGTGATCCCGATGGAGGAAAGGACATTTCCGCCTGAGTACCAGCAGCAGATCGAAAGCTGGCTCAAACAAGTGAAGTTCCGCAGGCGGCTCTTCGGCGGGGTGGATGAAGCCCAGGTATGGACGAAGATCCGCGAGCTGAACGATATTTATCAAAAAGCGCTGATTGCCGAGCGGGCGCGCTACGACGCCCTGCTCGCGGAGCAGTCAAAGGGGGTGGCTGACGAATGAGAACGCCATCCATACGCGGCCCCAACGGGCCGGAAAATGAAAGGGGGTGCCTGACATCAGCAATGTAAGCCAGCACGGAGCGGCGGACATCATCGACCGGCGTCTGGAAAGCGCGCGGGTGCGCGCCGGATACAGGGCGCTGGGGCTGAGGATCCTGTCTGTGGCGCTGATCCTGTACCTGGTCTTCACCTTCGGCTTCCTGATCTGCCAGAATCACGGCCAGGGCATGTTCCCGGCCATGAAGGACGGCGATCTGTGCATCATCTTCCGCACTCCGGCGCAGACCCTGATGGGCGAGCGCTTCGCCGCGGGAGACATCGTCGCCTACCGGGCGGAGGGCAAAAGGTACATCGGCCGGGTGGCGGCCGTCGCCGGAGACGTGGTTCAGATGAACGACAGCGGTTCGATGACCGTCAACGGGTCCGGGCAGAGCGGGGAAATCCTCTTTCCCACGTACGCCCGGGGAGAGCTGGCATACCCCTACACTGTTCCGCAGGGCTGTCTGTACGTGCTGGGCGACCGCCGGACGGACACCCAAGACAGCCGGGACTTCGGTCCCATCCCCATGGAAAGCGTCGAAGGCAAGGTGATCACCATCCTGCGCCGGCGCGGACTGTAAAACTGATTTCTCATCCCAAACTGGGCAAACCGTCAGCCACGCTGACGGACGAGGGAAACAGATACCCCGTTGTTCTTCCCGCAGATGCGGGATAACATAATTCATTTTTAGGAGGAAAGACTATGAAAAAATTTGTAGCTTTATTGCTGGCCATGCTACTGGTCCTGGCGAATGTCGCGGCGTTGGCGGAAGAGCCTGCCACTTCAGAACTTGACAAAAAAGTAGAAATTGTTCTGCGTGGCAGTGGTCTTACCCCCTCTGCGAGTACTCCTGCTGTTCAAAAAGAATATATCATTGAGGACGGATTATCTTACAGCGAGAATTTGAGCTTTGCAGTAACATGCACACAAGCGCCAACGGGTGTTGTTCCTGCTAATGCTCCAAAGATTTCGATTGGCACAAAAGATGCGTATACTTATGCTGTTGGTACGGATGACACGGATATGATCGCTATTAACTTCCCGGCCTATACGGTTGCTGGTACGTATACTTATACGGTTACTGAAACTCCAGGCAATGTTCAGGGTGTTACCTATTCAAATAAAACCATCAATGTTAAAGTTTATGTAGAGTATAAGGATGGTGTTCTTACGTCTACTGCCAATGTTTGGATTGGAGATAATGAAGTAAAAAATAAGAAGTATGATAAAATTACAAATACAATGGAAGTCGGCGACTTGAAAGTTGAAAAGAAAATCGACGGTAACCTTGCTGATCCTCAAAGAACTTTTAAGATTGAAGTCGTATTCACGAAATCAACAGGCAAAACAGTAAAAACGCCTATTATTGTTACAACAACTGAAACTGTAACGGGAGAAGATGGTACATCTTCTAATAAAACAACGGGAACGGCAGATAAAACAAAAATTACAGCTGAAGAACTGGATAATGCTGGAACTACAGGCGTTAAGGTAACATTGACTCTTAAAGGTGATGAATATGTTACCTTTGAGAATATCCCCTATGGTGTAAATTATACCGTTGTTGAAACGAGTGAAACTACCCACCTAAAAGATAACGACGACACTACTCAGAAGAATAATGCAAATGATCCTACGGCTTATTATGTTACCGGTGAAGTGAAAGACGATGCTCCTGGCTCTATTACTAAAGCCACAGACACAGTCACAATTAAAAATGAAAAAAGAACAGATATTCCGACTGGTATCGCTCTCGACACGGTGCCTTACATCCTGATCATGGTGATTGCACTGGCTGGGGTGGCGCTGGCTTCCCGGAAACGCGAGGAATATTGATCCGAACGCAGAAGAGGCGAAATGTCTGAAGTAAAGTAACTCATTCTCCCCGCAGTGCAGGGCATGGCCCTGCACTGCGGGGGACCAATCAAAGGAGCTTTTCAACGTATGTCCAAATGGTTTCTTCGCACAGCCAACCGGCTGTTCTCTTTCCTGGTCATGCTGTGCTTGGTTACTGCGATTCTATACGCGGGGTACGCCCTGTGGGACAATCGACAGATTGTTGCGTCGGCGGAAAACGGACTGAGCGAGCTTGCCCCGGACCTGTCTATGGCTGAACCTATTCAGGCAGAGCCGGATGAAGCAGCGGAGAAAAGGATGCCTGTGGAGGAAAGCGCGGGCAAAACAGAGGAAGACCAGGCGGACGTAAGCGTCGAAGCCGACGAAGCAGAGACCACAGAGAAAGAGACCCAACTCAGCCGACTGTTCAAACAGCTGAAGGAAGTCAACCCAGACATCGGTGCGTGGATCACCATGCCCGGCACGGGGATCGACTATCCTGTGGTGCGGGGACAGAACAATATCCAGTATATCAGCACCGACATTTATGGAAATTTCGCCATCGTTGGCAGCATCTTCCTGGACAGCCGAAACCAGGAGGACTATTCCGACACCTATAACCTGCTGTACGGGCACAACATGACCGAGCATCGCATGTTCAGCGACGTGAACCTGTACAAAGAGGAAAAATTTTTTTACGAAAACCAGAAGGGCTATATCTACTTCCCGACCGGAGCGCACTGGCTGCAGAGTATTTCTGTCATCGTGACCTCGGCCTCCAACAGCTGGATCATGAACCCGAAGACTTGGGAGAATCTGGACGCGGAAAAGATCCTCGAGCTGGTACAGATGGATGCTCTGTTTGTCAGCGGGGAAGGCATGGAGGCACTACAAAAGCAGCTGGAAGCGGAGGACGAGAAAAAGCCAACCATTGTCGCCCTTTCTACCTGCTCCAATGAATTTACTGACGCTCGAACGATTTTGCTCACGCTGATGGATCCGGAATGGGAGGAGTCGGCCGAAAACGGAGAAGCGGCTTCTGAGGAAGCCGCCGCGGACGAGACCGAAGCCGCAACGGAACCGTCGGCGGAGCGTTGAAACATATATTTTTCCTGTGCGTATATTTTGACTGTTGATTCTGATCCGGCCTTAAAGGGGGATTATCTCGATGATGTTGACGAAGAAATGGCTGTGCGCGCTGCTGGCCCTGCTGCTGACGATGACCGCCGCATCTGCGCTGGCAACGCAGACGGTGGAGCAGACTGCGCCTGCATATAAGATCCCTGTGACGATCACAGCGGAAACTGCGCCCCTGCAACCGGATACCTATGCCGTCACACTGACGGCGGTGACCGAGGGAGCGCCGATGCCGGAAGGAACCAAGGACGGAAAGTATACGCAAACCCGCGAAGGCCCAGGGGTAATTGAGTTTCCTGAGCTGACGTTTGATTATGGCGTCTATACCTATACGCTGGAACAGATTGCCGGCACTCATCCCTCCGCCACGGCATACGACAGAACGGTACATACCGCCACCGTCTACCGTGTGAGGACAGGGAATATTTCCGTTATCTTTGATGAGGACAAAGAGGGAAAAGCCACGGAAATCAGCTTCAACAACCTCTACGCTGAAACGTCCGTCACCGCCACCAAGGTATGGGACGACGCTGACAACCAGGACGGCAAGCGGGAAGATGTGACCCTTGTGCTGGGCGGCTCCTATCAGGATGACGACGGCAATGCGCACTCCGTCCCCGTCACGACAGACGAGGCTGCCAAAACTGTCGCGTGCGACGCCGAAAGCGAAGCGGACCGCACTGTGACCTGGAGCCCGCTGCCGGTCTATTATCAGGGCCGGCCGATTACCTACACCGTCACTGAGCGCGGCGCGGTGGACGGCGTTATTATCATGCAAGAGGCGGAATACACCGTCAAAATTACCGGAGACGCCGAAACCGGCTTTACCGTCACCAACAAACATGAGCCAGAAAAAGTCACCGTCAACGTTGATAAGATCTGGAACGACGCGAATGACCAGGACGGCATCCGCCCTGATTCCCTCGTGCTGACGATGTTGGCCGACGGCGAGGAGAAACAGGAAGTCACACTGACTGCGAATAAGGAATGGAAGGCAGAAGTGCCCGGGCTTGACAAGTATAAGGACGGGCAGGAAATTGAATATACATGGTATGAAAAGAACGTCCCCAGCGGCTATCAGTTGGACGGCAACGTGACCAACGGCCTGAGCACCGTCATCACAGATACGCATCAGACGGATAAGACCGTTGCCACAATCATCAAGGTCTGGGATGACGGGAACGACCAGGACGCCCTTCGGCCCGCGGAACTGACCGCACAGCTGTTTGCTAATGACGCGGAAGAACCGGTGGCTGAAGTGACGCTGACCGCTGATAAAAACTGGAGTGACACCGTAACCGGCCTGCCGATGAACGCTGACGGTGAACACATCCGGTACAGCTGGAAAGAAATCGGCCTGCCCGCAACCTATGAAATGACCGGATATAAGACGGTCGGCACCATCACGACGATTACCAACACCCATAAGCCAGAGGAAACTGAAATCAGTGTCCGGAAGGTGTGGGTGGACGGCGAAAACGGCGCTAATACCCGGGAAGGCCACTTGGCCGTGACGCTGACCCCCAGCGGGCGGACCGTTATCCTGAGCGATGAGAACAAATGGACAGACACTCTGACTGGCCTGCCTAAGTATGACCATAGCCGCGAGCCGATCGAGTATACATGGCAGGAGGCCAAACTGGCCCTCTACGAGCTGACGGACGTGTCGGTCGACAAAGACGGCGTGATCGTACTT
>OCTW013386005.1_pt1 | contig 21214 bp, 9 predicted proteins | sample 1539671 | NCBI WGS metagenome assembly OCTW01 (sample SAMN02144230, study PRJEB22623) | gut metagenome | biome: sheep rumen | host: Ovis aries | place: New Zealand
GAAAATGAGAAGGCTCTTTACGAACGTGAGGAGCCTCCTCAGTTCCGTAAAGTGCCTTCTCAGTTTGTTCCCAGGCCTTGGGAATTCAGATATGCCACTTACGGCATCATGCACCAGCAGTCCAGACGGACATCTCCCTGTGTCTCGTCGAAACAGATATACAGATCATGGACGCCAGAGGCATGGCTCACCTTGGAGGCAAAGGACTTGTAACTGTCCACCGCCCCCGTACTGGTGATGACCACCTTGCTGATGACATCGCCCTTGTCGCTGTCGAGGCGCAGCGTGACGGTGGCCTTACCCGTGGCGGCCGCGGTGATGGCAAACTCCCTGGCACCCTGGCCGAAATCGACGCCCCGCAGACGGATATACTCGCCATCGTCGAGGTCGTAGATATACATATTCCTCTTTCCCGTGGATTCGGGCATGTCGGCCACGACGCCCGTATTGGGGATGCCCATCTTCGCACTTCTCAGGCCATAGCCCCAGGCCATGGTCTCTGCCTCCACGCGCTGATAAGGATTCAGCCAGTGGAGTTGCTTCATCGGTTCCTGGTCGAGCCAGTAGGGAATCTCCTTGATAGTGCCGTCGGGCAGGTACTCGATCTCCTGTGCCGAGACGGAGCGGCGCTCGCTGTGCTCGAAGGTCTCCAGGTGCATCAGGTCGTAGTTCTGCCCGAAGACGTAGGAGTGACCCTTGTAGTCGCAGATGCCGGGGTGGTTGCCACGGTTGCGCTCCGTGGGACGCATGATGTAGTTCTTCCACTCCCATGGTCCCGCAGGACTGTCGCTCATGGCATAGCCCAGAGCCTCGGGACAGCAGGTGGTGGCATAACCGAGATAATAATGACCGTTACGCTTATAGATCCAGGGACCTTCCTGATAATGCTTCACAGCCCAGTCAGACTTCTGCTCCTCGGGTATCCTGATGTTTATCTTGGCACCTTCTTCGCCGACAGGGCGCATCACGCCATCCTTCGGGTTGAGCACATGGATGTCACCACTCGTGGAGATCATGTCCTCGTTGAGTTTCACGTAATAGGCGTGCGGGTTTCCCCAATACATCCAGGCCTGTCCATCGTCATCGACGAACACGGAGGGGTCGATGTCGTCCCAATGCTCCTTCTGCCATACGAGCGGCTCGCCCAGCGGATCCTTGAAGGGTCCGTAGGGAGAGTCGGCCACGAGCACGCCGATGCCATGGCCGTGCAGTGGTGCGTAGAGGTAGTACTTGCCATGGCGCTCGACGGTCTGGATGGCCCAGCCGCCATTGTCGCGGCTACGCCACTTGAAGTCCTGGAGCGAGGCCACGGCCCCATGCTCCGTCCAGTTCACCATGTCGGTGGTGCTCCAGAGGAGCCAGTCGTACATGAAGAAGCCGGCCGAACTGCGCTCGTTGGGGTCTGGGATATCCTCGAAGTGGGCATCGTGGGAGGTATAGAGGAAGAGGGTGTCGCCCACCACCAGCGGGGAGGGGTCGGCAGTATATTTGGTCTGGAAGAGCGGCATGTTCACCTTGGTGATGCTCTCCCGGGCTACCTGTGCCTGGCCCATGGCCGTAGCGGCACACAACAGGACTGTCGGTATCAGTCTCTTGGCTATTCGTCTGTCGTTCATAATGGTTTCTAACTATTCGTTTGGGGGACAAAGTCCGGACTTTCACAAGCCCGGACTTCTCTAAACAATGTAAAGTTCTAAAATTGCCTGGCGTGGCCAGACAATATCATTGACCGCTCAGTCCGTTGGCAAAGCCAGCGTACGTATGCTTGCGGTAATAGTTCTGATCCCAGAGGCCTACAGGCTGGTTGGCACGCCAGCCACTGTTTGCCGGGCTGTCGGTGGCACACCACTGGCAGATGCCCCACTGCTGGGCGGTAGGAATAATCTCCAGATACTTCTGTATGATCCATGTGTAGAACTCTGCCATGGCATGGTGCTGCTCCTCCGTGACGTCGGCCGTCTTGACCTCCTTGCCGTCCTCATCGACGAGACCCATGTCCAACTCAGAGATACGCACGAGTTTACCCGTCTCTGCCATGAGTTTGAACGAGTTCTCGATGGCGTTCTTCTTGCTCTCCTGCGTCTGAGGATTCATGTAGTAGGAGATATGCATCTGCGAGCCGATGCCGTCGATCTTCGTCACGCCGTCAGCCTCCCAGCGCTCAATCCACTTGATGAGGCTCTTCAACTTGCCGTTCTGGTCCCAGTCGCTCTCCAGGTTATAGTCGTTGACGAAGAGTTTCAGGTCGCTGCCACCATACTGGCGGGCCAGGCGGACGGCGGTGCGCACGTAGTCGAGGTCGCCCAGGTAGTCCTGCCAGAAGAAGTCGTTCTCGCCACCATCGCTGGCATGCTGCAGGGCATAGACCCCATCCTTGTCAGGGTTGCCACCCGAGATGGCCTCGTTGACGACATCCCATGCCTTGACGAGCACCTCTGAGCCGTCTTCGCTCTTACAGGCATCCATCATGCCGCTGATCCAGCGCTCCATCGCCCAGGTGAGGGTATCCTTCTTCTCCTCGTCGGTCAGTGCAATCTTGCCATTGCTGCTTTCCTGCTTGATAGATACGATGTAGTGGTCCACGATCCTGGAGGGCACCACGTCGCCGCGCGACTCCTTCGTCGCGAAGTTGGCCGTGCCGTTAGGATCATCGCAACTGCCGTTGGAGATCAGTTCCACGCCATTGACCTTGAAACTGATGTCATCGAAGTAATAGGTGTTGGCACCTGCAAAGTCGTTCAGGTTGAAGGCGATGGAATGTCCGCCGGCAGCCTCAGCGGCAAAGGTACCGCTCTTCTGGTAGGTGGTCCACTCCGTGGTGAAACTGACGGTGCCGATACCATCCCAGTGGAGGTAACTGCCTGGATTGGCATGGATCTGAGTGCCATTAGAGGCATCAACATCAGCACGTACGTTCATCGACACTTCCCACGTGTCACCGGCATTGAAGGTGGCATCGGTGACGATCCAGAACTGGGTATCCCAGGCTGCATCGACCATCTCATCGGCGACGACCTGGATACAGGTACGATCGACACGCTGCTCGATGGTCTGAGAGCCACCGCTCTCTACTTCCTTCTTGACGATGATCTTATCGACGATGGTCGAGGGGCCAATAGTGCCGCGCTGCTCCTTCGACACGTAGTTGGCGGTGCCGTTAGGATCATCACAGTTATTGTTGGTAACCATTTCCACGCCATTGACCTTGAAACTGATCTCGTCAAAATAGTAGGTATTGGCACTTGCAAAGTCGTTCAGGTTGAAGGCGATGGAATGACCGCCCGCAGCCTCAGCAGCGAAGGTACCGGTCTTAGTGTACGTCGTCCACTCCGTGGTGAAGTTCACGGTACCGATGGCATCCCAGTGCAGATAACTGCCCGGGTCGGCATGAACCTGGGAGCCGGCTGATGCCTCCACGTCGGCACGCACCTTCATGGATACCTCCCAGGTGTCACCGGCATTGAAGGTGGCATCCGTCAATATCCAGAACTGGGTATCCCAGGCCGCATCGACCATGTCGCCAGCGACGACTCGGATACAGGTGGCCTCCTCTTCGGTCTCCACGACGGTCTTCGCACCAGGGACATAATTAGGATCCACCTTGTCGGCCAACAGGCTGTTGAGCCACTTGGAGGGCTGCTGGGCATGCCAGGCCAGGGTATGGCCATAGACGTTCATGCCAGCCTTTGCCGCCGTATTCACGAACGACTCCACCGTACCAAAGTTCATAGCGCCATTGTCATCGACGCAGGAGGCCATCTTCATGGCATTCCCGGCGACGACCTCCGTAAAGTTGGCGTTGCTCACCACGTATGACACCCCTTGGTTGGCATAGTCGGCCGCATCAGTACCCACGCCCAACTTAAAGTTGGGATACTTCGAGTAGTCGATATACTCCTTCAGGGCCTTGTAGTCGGTCAGATAGGCATACTTCTCTGACATCTCAGGCCGTCCTACCTCAAAGTTCCTGTCGAACTCATCGGCACACGAAGCCATCAGCATGGCTCCGAGTGCGAGTATGATATATTGCTTCTTCATTGTCACCAGTTTTACGTATTACTTGATATAATATGGTGTATATTCGTCGCTGGGCTTGACCCCACTGCGCTGCCACACCATCTTCTCGGTGGTTGACCAGGAATGACCGTCGCCGAAGTCAACAGAATAGTTCAGTTCCATTCCGTCGCGGTCGCGGTCGCCCCAGGCCTTCTTCTCAGTGTTGTCACCCCAGGTACCTGAGCCGCTTGCCGTCACCCCTTCCGTCAGGGAAGAGATGGTGCAGTTTTCTCCGTTGAAGGTCAGGAGCAGGTCGGCACTATAGATCTGGTCGCCTTCCTGATAGGAGACGGTATAGGAGCAACTATTGAGCGACACGGTCTTGATCTCCACCGTCTGGGCATGCTCGATGTCCTCGGTCGAGGTGGTATGATGCGTCAGCCACCAGCCAGAATACTTGTTCTGGAACTTCACGCAGTACAGCACATAGTCCATGGGCTTGACATCCCAGTCGGCCGTGTTGGTACGCGGGCCCGTGGCTCCTTCGTTGAGTGTACCCGTCAGGATCTTTCCGAAGCCGCTCTGACTGGTCATGACGAGAGGGATGACATACGTTGCCTTGACGGCATCCGGGTCGTCGAAGAAGGCATCCGTCAGTTGCACTTCCGTGACACCATTCATCGTACCGTTGAAGGACAGGTTGGTCGTCGAGAGTTGATAATAACTGCTGGGCATGACCTGTACGGGAACCAGGCCATTCTCGTCGAAGTAGAGGTTATCGACCAGGCTCTCGTCAACCGCCACCTGTACGGAAGCATTGATGCCATTATAGGAACCGCCGAAGGTAGCCATGATCGCACACTTATGCGCGTGGTCGTTAGTGAGGTCGATAGAAGGCTCGTCGTCACCCAGCACGATGGTACGCGTGGGATACTGATAGGGGAAATAGACCGTTGTACCGCCTTCATAGTCGGGGAAGTCGATATCGCCGTTCTTACAGGAGAACAGACTGCACACGAGTCCGACACCGCAGGCCAACTTCAATATATTACTTTTCATAATCATTTTCTCGTTTTAGTTTTACATTGTTCATTATTTACTTCCAGCCGTCATTCTGCAGCAGTTCGCTCCATTTGTGGATTTCCGTGTATGGGATAGGACCATAGATCATATAGTCCTGATAGTTACGGCTCTCGACATCCACATAGTCATACTTTGTGACACCATCCTGAGTAGTGATGTTCACGCCACGGGCAGTCTCGTTGAGGCTGAGATTCCAACGGCGCAGGTCCCAGAAACGGTGATTCTCGAAGCAGAGTTCCAGACGGCGCTCGTTGCGGATGAGTTCACGCATTTTCTCCTGACTCTGTGCGCACTCCTCCAGATAGGGGTCGTTGGCACCGCCGACGCCGGCACGCTTGCGAATGGCCTTGATCACGTCGTAAGCAGAGAAATTGGCACCTCCCACATTCGCCTTCGGTCCCTGGGCCTCGTTGGCGGCCTCCGCATAGTCGAGGAATATCTCCGTATAGCGGATACGGGCACCGAAGTGACGCCTGTCGGTGGCCGGGTTCAGGTTGACATCACTGCGCAACAGTTTGCGGAGGTAGTAGCCTGTCACCGTCGAACTACCGTTCTCGCGGTTGATGCCGTCGAGCGTCTCGGTATTGTCGGAAGCGGTGTTGATGACCGTGTTCTTATTACCCTGCGTCTCCCCGTTGACGAGGATGTAGGTCTTCAGGCGCGGGTCACGGTTCTCGTAAGGATTGTTGGCATCATAGCCGGAACTGGGATGGCTGATAGGATAGCCGTTGGCCATTGGGAAGGCATCCACCAGGTTCTGGGTGGGATTCACACGGCCATGCCCGTCCAGCGAGGGAGGATAGTTGTTCTCCTCGAGGCTGTGACTGTCGCCGACGACACCACGCCAGCAGATCTCTGCGGGGTCGGGGTTATCGAAGGCAAAGGCCTGGATCATCTCAGTATCCTCAAACCAGCGCCATCCATTGGGATCCATGCCTGCCAGGCCACCGGCATTACGCAGGCTGGCGGCAGCATACTGGGCTGCCTGCTCGTATGTTCCTGCATTGGCGGAAGCGTAGGCGGGAGAAGCGGCGAAGAGGGCTACCTGAGCCTTGAAGGCGGCGATCATACGACCGTCGATCTTACCGCGCTGCAGTTTACCGAAGGCACGGTTGTACTGATCAGAGGTACCACCCATCTGGGCATACTTTGCCGGCACGGCACCATCGTTGACATCACCATACTCCTCGGGCAAATACTTCAATGCCTCATCAAAGTCGGACATGATCTGGTCGATACACTCCTTGAAGGTGTTACGGGGCAGGTTGAAGTTAGAGGCAGCATCCTCGGAAGTGAGATGGATGGGTACGCCCATCAGATTGCCGTTCACCTTACCGCAATGCGCACGCAACAGGTAGAAGAAGTGCAGTCCACGCAGGGCGTATGCATTGCCCTTGTAGTTATCGTTATGCATGGCATTCAAGGCCTCTGAAGAATAGTCCCAGGGCACCTGGTCGGCATTCTCAAGGAACAGGTTCAGGTACTGGATGGCATGATAACGGGTATCCCACTGGTTGATCGGGTTGTTCTGCGATGTCCAGTAGGTTCCGTTGGTCATCCGCTTATAATTGTTTTCTATGTCGTTGGATACGGCATCATCGGTAGCCACGTCTGTTGTAGGACTCTCGTCGTAAGGCAGCACCAGGTTGGCATTGTCCATGATACCACGGGCAAAGCCTGGGTCACTGAACATCAACGAGATGTCCTGGTTGTTCTCCAATGCGGGCTCGAACAAGTCATCACAAGCAGTCAGCGCTGTCGTGGCTACACCGAGAAGAATAATATTCTTTAGTTTCATAATCTTCATTATTTCTATTTTTCAACTTTTCAATCAGAAGGCTACCTTAGCACCAATGTTATAGAAGCGCGACTGCGGTGCACTGCCGGTATTCAACTCCAGCAGTTTGCGCTCCTTGGCGATTGTCAGCAGGCTGTTGCCACTCACATAGACAGAGAGACCCTTGACGATACCATTGCCGATGATCGACTTCGGGAACTCATAGTTCAACTGGACCTTTGCCAGATCGAACCTTGAGGTAGAGTACAGCCAGAAACTCGAGGTGGTGAAATTGTTGGCACCACTCTGGGTGGTCAGGCGAGGATAAGTGGCAGTGGCCGCAGTGGATTCCGTCCATCGTCCACGGACCACAGAAGAGTACTTATCGTTACCTGAGATCCACCAGTAGTTGTCCTCACTGCCATTCTTCTGTCCCTTGATGCCCTGGCCGCCGAAGCCGCCCACGCCAAGGATGAACAGTGAGAAATTCTTGTACTTGAAGGTGAGGTTGACACCGATGGTCGTTGGAGCACCATACCAGCCGCCCTTGCCCAGATCAACCTGGTCTTTGCTGTCGATGATACCATCACCATTCTGATCCTTGTATCTCAGGTCGCCCGGCCTGACGGTACCGCCAAGACCCGGCTGCGGCAGCGACTCGTTCAGTTTTCCGTCGGCATCGAAGTCTGATGGCTGGAAGAATCCGAGACATTCATAGCCCCATACCGTATCAAGCGGCTTACCCTCACGATACTGATAGAGGTCCTGATAGTTGTTATCATCCCGCTTGGCGGCTTCTGTGGTGTAGTAAGTCAGGTTAGCACCACCTTCAAAGCCGAAGTCGCCAAAGTTCTTCTTGTACCTCACGGCCAGGTCGAAGCCACTGCGGTTATCCTTGTTGTAGTTCAGGTAGGACAGGAACGACGACTCCGGATAATAGACCCTGAAGTAACTGGGCAACTGGTTGGTGGCAGTGATGATGCCGCCGTCCATCTGGCTCTTGAAGAAAGAGGCGTCGATACTCAGTGAGCGGTTGAGCAACTGTGCGCTGACTGAAGCGGAGATCTCCTTGCGCTTGATATAGCCCAGGTCATCGTTACCGCCTCGCTTGGACTGGTTAAGAGAGAAGCCCGTCAGACCGTTCCAGTCGAACCAGCCACCCTCCTGATAGGAGCCGAGGTACATATAGAAATTCTCGATGTCGAGATCAGAGTTCAGGCTGCTGGCACTGACGCTGACCTTCAGGTCATCGAAGATACTACCCTCCATGAATGACTCACGTGCGATGTTCCATCCAATGGTTGCTGAGGGAGAGAAACCGGCACGCCTGCCCTCCGGCAACTTGGCTGACCAAGGTGTGGCAAGGCCGAACTCTGCATAGTACTTCTTAGCGTAATTATAAGAGAGGTCAAGGCCTAAGTTGGCATTGCTGATCTTATGATACTCACCCGAGTTGGTGCGCTGGAAGCCATTAGCCAGAATCATGGCACTGACATTATGGACATCAGAGAAAGTACGGTTGTAGTCAAAATGGGCATTGAAGGTAATCACCTGGTTGTCGGTGGAGCCTCCGATGTTCTGAACACCAGACTTCTTATCCACCGTCTCATGGTTGTTGAGCGAGAGGATCAGGTCCGGACCATTGTAATTACTCCATGTCGGCTCGAAGGTAGCATAGTCGTTGTTGTAGGAGGTGGAATAAGACGTCGCATAGTCAACGCCCACCATGGCATGGAAACTCAGACCTTTCAGGACGGAGCCCAGGTCGGCATTCACACCAGCATCAAACTGGAACTGGCGACTTGTCCATGTACTCTTACCTGCTGCATAATAGTCGGCAAAGATATTCGTACGGTCTTCGGCGGCAGAGCCTGCACCAAGGAACATGCCATCGAAGATGTTATTGGTCGATGACAGGGCATTCCGAGGCTGCTCAGCGTTCGGATCGACGTAAGACACGGGAATCAGCGGACTCACGCGGTTGGGGCGCCAGACCGTGGCCATCTGCCAGTAGTCGGCCGTATTGTCGCCGATCTTCTGATTGGAGACGGCAGACTTCTGGTTGTAGAATGTCGCATTGGCATTCACGAAGGCAGTGATAAACTGGTTGATACGGATATCAACGTTACCACGCACGTTAAAGCGGTCGGTATAGTTGTCCTTGGCCTCACCGAAGTTCAGGAAGTCGCCCTGACGATAATAACTGATGTTAGAGTAGAACTTGGCGCGCTGGTTGCCTCCCTCGATCTCGACAGTCGCATCCGTGCGGTTATACGCCTTCTTGATATAGTCGGAAGAGTAGAAGTCCACATCGGGATAGCGATAGGGATTCTGGCGACTGGCATAGTTATATATCTGGTCGTCGGTATAGAGAGGCGAGAGACCATCGTTGACACGGGCCTCATTATACAGAGACATATACTCAGCGGAACTGAGATATTCGGGGAACGACTTAGCCACGTTCCAGCCCGTGTTGACGCGTGCCGTTACACTCAGCCCGTCGTTGACACGGCCACGCTTGGTCGTAATCAGGACAGCACCCTTGACAGCGCGGCTACCATAGAGCACCACGGCCTGTGCCCCCTTCAGGAAAGTAATCTCCTCGATTTCCGAAGGCAACACGTTGTTGGCATCGCGGGGCACACCGTCGATCAACACCAGTTGATCGGTGAAGCCCCACATACCTGCGCCGTTGTATCCTGCTACATAGCCCTGCATGTTGTCAAGGCTATAGGTATTGTAGTTCTTATCCATCAAACTCCTGTAGTTCAGGCTAGAGACGCCTCCCATGATGTCTTCCTTGGCCACCTTGCGGAAAGCCACACTGACCTGGGAAGAGTCTGCTGAGTCGATCTGTGCCATTGCCGACAGCGAAACCGTCAGGCAGAGAGACATGGATACTAATTTTATATTTCTGGTAATCATAACTTCTAATTTCTAATTCCTAATTTCTAATATAAAGAATTACCATCCTGGATTCTGCGAAAACTCAGAATAGAGATACACTTCCTTTTCCTTCAGTGGCAGCAGGTAATGCTTGGTCTGCAGATTGCGCTCGACGATGACCGTCTCGTCCCATCCTGTCACCTCTGCATAACGAGGATCCTTATTGGCATAATCATAATCACCTACACGCTTGAACTCCTGACGGGTCTTGATGTTATAGGGATACTCCGTGAGAAGCAGCCAGCGCTGCAGGTCCTGCCAGCGGAAGCCCTCGAAGGCCAGTTCACAGGCACGCTCACGGCGCACCTCGTCAATGAATCTCTTCTGGTCGGAAACGAATCTGGCTGCCACAGGACCAGCACCGACACGACTGCGGATGACATTCACGGCATCCTCGGCAGACAGCGTGCAACCATTGCCCTTGAACGATGCGCCAGAGGCAGCAGCACCAGCCTCAGCATAGAGGAGATAGATGTCGGCCACACGCATGTAAGGCAGATAGGTCATCAGCGCACCGCCCCAGTTATACATACCGTCATACTTGTTGCACTGGTGGGGCACCAACTTCTGACAGAAATAGCCCGTACGGCTACCATCGGCACTACGTGCCGGGTTACCTGTAGGAACCATGTTGCCACCCGTGAACAGTTCCAGATACTGGTACTGCTTATCGACGGCATCAGGGGAACCCAGGATGAACTTGAAGCCATCAAACATGATGTCGTGATAGAAACGCGGGTCGCGGTTGGCAAACGGGTGGGTCTTGTCGAAGCCAGACTCCGGGTTCAGGCTACCGTCGGCCAGATAGATAGGCTCACCGTTAGCCATTCCGTAGGCGTAATTGACATAGTTGGCTGTCGGCATGTGGATGATAGCATCGTGCTCTACCAGGTTGTTCACCTTTGGTCCCCAGAGTTTCACGAAGTTCCAGTTAGAGCCATTCACCTCAGTGGAAGGACCGCGCATGATCACCTCGGAGACGCCTGGCATCTTCCAACTCTGACCTGTCGTGCGGAAGATATCCGAATAGTTATTGCTGGAGCCCTTGGCTGCGATATGGTCATATATGCCATAGCCCGGACGATTCTTGTCATCATCCTCAGCGAAGTCGTAATCAGCCAGTTTATAAGGCGTCGCACCGCTCTGGATATGCGTCAGGGCCTCTCCGAGAGCATCGGCAGCCTTGCGGGCCAACTCTGCATCATACTTATAGGTATCGCCATTTCTGGAAGCGCCCATCTCTGCGCCCACCACATTCAGCGGAGAGGCAGCCCAGAGAAGCACCTTGCCCATATATCCAAGTGCACAGACCTTCGTGATGCGGAGGTCGTTCTTACCAAGAGTCTTCTTACCGATAGTAGTTTCGTCCCAGTTGTCGGGCAGGAGATCGGCGGCGGCACGATAGTCGGCGGCACACTTTTCTGCACACTCCCTAAATGACAGGCGGGGCAGGTTAAACTGCTCGTTAGGATCGAGCACCGTATCTATATAGGGCAGGCCACCCCACCACTCCATCTGCTGGTGGTGCCACCAGGCACGGAAGAAGAGCAACTGTCCCTTAATGAAGTTCTTCTCCTCACGGGTAGCGTCAACCATCTTGTCGATGTTCTCCAGGCCGATATTTGCCTTGCGGATACAGTACCAGGCATGGTAGGCCAGTGAGTGGTCGAACTTGTTGGTGGACGTCGGGTTGCTGCCAGGACGGTTAAGCCAACTCTGCTGTCCTCCCTTGTCCTGCTCGTCATACCAGTGACGGTAGTCGCCCAGGTCAAAGTGGGCCGTCACGTGCGTATCGCCACCACCCGTATTCATAATCTCATCCTCACCCCAGTTGAAGGAAGTACACCAGTAACAGGACTCCTTGTTGGGGATACAGTTGTAAATCTCCTCGACGAACCCCTGGAAGTTGGTGAAGTTCTTGAAGGCTTCTTCCTCTCCCACGGTAGAGTCGGGCTCCTTGTCAAGATAGTCTGTGCAGGATGTCATCCCCCACGTGAGCGACAAGGCTCCCATACCTATTAATATATATTGATTTAACTTTTTCATTGTTTCTGCCTTTTAAAGATTGAATTTGATACCGAAGTTGATACGCTTCATGGTAGGATAGGCACCATTGGCTGCATTACCGTTGGCGGCAAAGTTCGACTCACGGTCGTCTGGCATGCGGGTCCACAGCCAGAGGTTGTTACCACTGACATAGACCTTCAGGCTGTTCAGGCCGATCTTCCTGATCCAAGGCTGAGTGAAGGTATAGCCGACTTCCACGTTCTTCAGTCGGATAAACGAGCCGTCGCAGAGATACTGAGTACCATGATAAAGCGGGTTATTACCCAATTTCGCATTGAAGCGAGGAGTCACGATATCGGCATTATGAGGATCAGTGCTCCACCAGGTACCCTGGTCATAGACGTTGGCCACCATGACATCAGCGAAACTGATCATGGTCACGTCGCGGGTCACATTGGTCACACCATAGAACTGAGCGAAGAAGTTAATGCCCTTCCACTCCCAGCCGATAGAGGCATTATAAGTGTTCTGAGGCGATGTGGGATGACCGTAAGGCACATAGTCTTTTACGTTGTCGATCTTACCATCACCGTTAAAGTCAACGATATAGTAGTCACCCACCAACTTCAGGCCGTCGTTGGAATCGAGTTTCGGTGAGCCATAGACTGCATCGTAACTCTGCATCATGCCCTGGTCGATGAAGGAGTGGGTCTGCCCGATGGCATAGCCCTCTTCCTTACGGTAGGCCGGGAGCAGGGGAGCGTCGTCCTTCACGTCAATCTTGTTCTCGGCATGGGTCATGCTCATGTTAGCCCAGAACCGCATCTTATTGGCAAGCACCTTATTGAAGCGGACCTCGATCTCATAGCCATGGGTCGTCACTTCACCGAGGTTAGAGATGGGAGGAGTCTGTCCGAAGTAGGATGGCACGGAGCGCTGTGAACCAGGCACCAGGATATCCGTACGCTTGTCGCGGAATATCTCCACAGAACCGGCCAGCAGACCGCCTAAGAAGCCATAGTCGATACCGAAGTTGAGTTTCTTCACCTTCTCCCAGTGCACGTCGGCATTACCTACCGACGACTCGCGATACCAGGAATAGGGCGAGGCGCCCTGATTCACATCCATGGCGGTATTACCACCGAACGACCACTGGTTCATATACATGAAGCGTGCGTTCTGCACGTTGTCGTCACCGATCTCACCGTATGATGCACGGATCTTCAGCATATCGATGATGTTCTTCTCGCGGAGATATTTCATGAAGGGCTCTTCGCTGACCATCCAGCCGATAGCACCTGAATTGAAGAAGGCGAAACGGTTGTCCTTTGAGAACTTCTCCGAACCGTTGTAGGCACCGTTGTATTCAAAGAAATACTTACCGCCGTAGGCATACGTGGCACGGAAGACCCAGTCTTCACGGTAGTTCGGGATCATGGAGCCCCAGGCAGTCTCCTGACGGGCAAACACACCCATGGCAGTAACGTCATGCTTGCCGAAGGTGCGGGCCCAGTTCAACTGCACCTGATAGTTCAGGTTACGGGTCGTCGCACGATTATCCACGCTACCGCCGTTGGTTGACCAACCATTGTTCTGGGGAACATAGTCCCAGCGGTCGTATGCCTCGTAAGACTCTCTATATACGACATCGCCCGTCTCCGGATTGATCCACTTCACCTGCGGATTATTATACAGGTCGTTGATACCACGACGGGACTCTTCAAACACATTGTCCCAGGCAATCATACCGCGGAGGGCCAGACCCTTGGTGATGAAGTCAAGTTTCTGTTCGAGCACGAAGTCGGTGTTAATACGTGTGGTGGTCCTGGTCTCTGTTCCACCAAGGGCAAGACTCTGCGCACCGTTATCGACATTTGTAGAACCGGGCAGGAAGCCCCATGCGCCATCGCTATACTTAGGCAGGAACACGTCTGGCGAGATATTGTAGATACCATTCCAGCGCTGCGACTCCTGCCAGGCACTCCATCCGTCCTGGTTCCATGGCGACTGGCGCTTACCGTTGGATCCTGAGATATTCACCTTGAAAACCGTTGTCTTCGTAATACTAAAGTCAAGGTTGGAGCGCACGCTCACACGGTTATAATTATATCCGGTATCATATTTACGTCCGTTACCGAAGTCTTTGTAAAGGTCACCTTCCTTCACGAAATCGACACCAGCGAAGTATTTCACGAATTTCGTACCACCAGAGACATTCAGGTTGGCATTATACGACATGGTATAGTTCTCAAACAATGCATCACGCCAGTTCACATTCGGATAGCGCTCCACCAGCAGGTTGCCAAACTCATCCCTGGCAGTAGGATCCTGGTTGCGGTAGTTCTCGATGAAACTCACGGGCTTCACGTAGGCGAAACTCTCCGGATAGAGGTTCAACTCGTGCTCGATGGCAGTATTGCGGGCCATCAAGGCGTTGTACGAGTCGAACTTCTCAGGAATCTTGGAAGGCATCTTCATGATGGCATCGGCCTTAACGTTAATCTGTGCCTTGCCTTCCTGACCGCGCTTGGTGGTAATCAGAATTACGCCATTGGCACCCTTCACACCATAGACGGCTGTGGCAGAAGCATCCTTGAGGACAGAGATGGTGGCCACGGACTGCATATCGACACTGCTCATCGGGCGCTCGATACCATCCACCAGCACCAGCGGTGCAGAGTTGTTCCACGAAGAAGTACCACGGATGATGATCTGCGGCTCCTCCTCGCCAGGCATACCTGAGGATGACATCGTCACCACACCGGGCAGGTTACCCGTCAGGGCCGAGCCTATATCGGAAATACCTGCGGCCCGCTCCAGCACCTCACCAGTGGTCTGGGTAATAGCACCCACCACAGAGGCTTTCTTCTGCTGACCGAAACCCACGACGACCACTTCCGTCAACTGAGTGTTGTCCGTCAGCGTCACGTTGAACTGGCGCTGCTTGCCAACCCTCATCTCCCGGGTATTCATTCCCACGTAAGACACGACAATCGTCGATGACTCAGACGGAACATTCAGAGAGAAGTTTCCATCGAAATCCGTCACCGTACCCAACGCCGTGTTTCCCTTCACCACGACAGAAGCACCAATGAGCGCCTCACCGTTTGAATCGACAACTGTTCCCTTAATGGAAACACCCCCCCCCTTGTGCCCACATCGTGGAACAGAGCAGGAGAGCCAGCAACGACATCGCCACGCGGCGTAGCCGGGCCATTGTAGGGAAAACAGTCGCATTCACAAAGTTAGTTAACTGTTTCATTTTTACTGATTTTGATTCATATTTGTTTGTTAGTTTTCTAAAGGGGAATATCGCTTAGAACTTTACGAGTGCAAAGGTATATATTATTTACAATATGCGCGAAAATAATTTGTTACATAGAGTTTGCGAAACCGCCTGAACGCCGCAGAATGTTACCCCGAATAAACTGTTTGTTACATATAATTAAAAGAAAGTTTACCTCGACAGCCACGCCACACATTACCCGAACACATCGCGCCTCCTGCCCGAGCATCCTCGATTCAGAGGAAGGAAAAACCCAAACCAGAGTAAGACAATTCAGATGATACGATACGGAAATTATCTGCTACATCTGATAAAAGGAGGAAACACATATTTTCGTAACTTTGCATCCGATTGATCATTCTAACTAAATAACAATAATGAAGAAGTTACTTTTAATCATCCTATCGGGCATCATTGCATCATCAGTGAATGCCCAGGAACCTGACCCAAACTTTTACATCTACCTCTGTTTCGGACAGTCCAACATGGAGGGTGCCGCCCGGCCCGAGGCACAGGACATTGCCAGCCCTGGCCCGAGATTCCTACTGATGCCCGCCGTCGATGACCCGCAGCGCGGCCGCAAGATGGGCGAATGGTGCGAGGCCTCTGCCCCACTCTGTCGTCCCAACACTGGTCTGACCCCCGCCGACTGGTTCGGACGGACGATGATCAAGACCCTGCCGGAAAACATCAGGGTAGGCGTCATCCACGTTGCCATTGGCGGTATTGACATCAAAGGCTTCCTGTCCGACAGCATTGACAGTTACGTCAAGCGTGCGCCAGGCTGGATGAAGCCGATGCTCGCTGCCTACGGCAACAACCCCTACGAGCGTCTCGTCACCCTGGCCAAAAAGGCCCAAAAGGACGGTGTCATCAAAGGAGTGCTCATGCACCAGGGAGAGACAAACACCGGCGACCCGAAATGGGCTGGCATGGTGCAGCAGGTATATGACAACCTGCTTGGCGACCTCCAACTGAAGCCCGAGGAAGTACCCATCCTCGTCGGTGAAGTGGTACAGGCCAACGGTGAGGGCGTCTGCATCAAATGCAACGAGCAGATCAATGACCTGCCCAAGACACTCCATACCGCACAGGTCATCTCATCCACAGGTTGTACTAACGGACCAGACAAACTGCACTTCGACGCTGCCGGCTACCGCGAACTCGGCACCCGCTATGGCGAGAGGATGCTTGAACTGCTGGGCTATCAGGTGAAGAAGCCTTTCGACGTGCCCGCCGATGCCTTCATCGCAGAGACAACCGTTCCAGGTAATGAATTCCCTAAGATTGACAAGGAGGGGCGCGCCTACTTCCGACTGAATGCCCCCGATGCCCACGGTGTGATCCTCGACATCTGTAACAAGAAATACGACATGCGCCGCGACGAGAACGGTATCTGGTGCGCCGTCACCGACCCGCTGGTCGCTGGATTCCACTACTATTTCATGAATATCGGCGGCGTGAACTTCATCGATCCTGCCACGGAGACCTTCTTCGGCTGCAACCGCGAGGCGGGAGGCATCGAGATTCCCGAGGGTCCTGAGGGCGACTACTACCGTCCACAACAGGGCATTGCCCACGGACAGGTGCGCTCCATCTACTATTTTGCAGAATCCTCCAAGGAGTGGCGGCACGCCATGGTCTATACCCCTGCAGAGTATGAACTGAAGGCCAACGCCAAGAAGCGCTACCCCGTGCTCTATCTGCAGCATGGCATGGGTGAGGATGAGACGGGATGGTCGAAGCAAGGCCATATACAGCACATCATGGACAATGCCATCGCCTCGGGTGAGGCCGTGCCGATGATCGTCGTCATGGAGAGCGGCGACATCAAGGCTCCGTTCCGCGGTGGCGACAACCGACAGGGATTCAGCGAGTACGGCAACTCGTTCTACAAGGTCATGATCAACGACTTAATATCAACTATAGACTCGAAGTTCCGTACCCTCACAGACCGAGACCATCGTGCCATGGCCGGTCTGTCGTGGGGCGGACATCAGACCTTCGACATCGTACTGAATAACATGGACAAGTTCTCCTACATGGGAACCTTCAGCGGTGCCATCTTCGGTCTGGACGTGAAGACCGCCTACAACGGTGTGTTCACCAATGCCGAGAAGTTCAACAAACAGATCCACTACCTCTTCATGATGAGTGGCACGGAGGGCATGGACAAGATGTTCGGCACGGAGAAACTCGTCAACGCCCTGAAGGCCTTAGGCATCAACGCAGAGTACTACGAATCGACAGGTACCGACCATGAGTGGCTCACCTGGCGTCGCGGCCTGAAGCAGTTCATCCCGCACTTATTCAAATAGACATCACATTATTATTTATATAAGAAAAAACAATTAGAATATGAAAAAGTATTTCTTAACTTTAACGCTGTTGGCTGCTGCCTGTACAACAGCATTTGCACAATGGGGACGCCCTGTGGATTACGCGGAAGGCCCTGGTCTGAAAGATGCCTACAAGGACTATTTCACGATCGGTGTTGCCGTCAACCAGACCAACGTATCCGACCCTGCGCAGATTGAGGTCATCAAGAAGCAGTTCAACAGCGTGACGGCCGAGAACGACTGGAAGCCCGGTGAGATTCATCCGAAGGAGGGCGTGTGGAATTTTGAGAAGGCCGATAAGATTGCGAACTTCTGCCGCGAGAACGGTATCAAGATGCGTGGTCACTGCCTCTGCTGGCATTCACAATTTGCCGACTGGATGTTTACCGACAAGAAGGGTAAAGAGGTAAAGAAAGAGGTCTTCTATGCTCGTCTGCGTGACCATATCCACACAGTGGTCAACCGCTATAAGGACGTGGTGTATGCCTGGGACGTGGTTAACGAGGCTATTGCCGACGACAACATGATGTTCCGACCAGGTGCGAGCCCCTATCGCCAGAGCCGCCATTTCAAACTCTGTGGTGACGAGTTTATCGCAAAGGCCTTTGAATTCGCCCGTGAGGCCGATCCGACAGGCGTACTGATTTACAACGACTACAGTACTGTCGATCCGGGCAAGCGCGAGCGCATCTATAATATGGTAAAGAAGATGAAGGACGCTGGCGTGCCCATCGACGGCATCGGCATGCAGGGCCACTACAACATCTACTTCCCTGATGAGGAACAACTTGACAAGGCCATCAGCCGCTTCAGTGAACTGGTGAAGCACATCCACATCACAGAACTCGACCTTCGCACGAATATGGAGAGTGGCGGCCAACTGATGTTCTCGCGTGGCGAGGCCAAGCCGCAGGCTTCCTACATTGCAAATATTCAGGAAGACCAGTACAACCGTATCTTCAAGATCTTCCGCAAGCACAAGGATGTCATCGACAACGTGACTTTCTGGAACCTCAGCGACAAGGACTCCTGGCTCGGTGTGAACAACCATCCGCTGCCGTTCGACGAGAACTTCAAGGCCAAGCGTTCCCTCGCCGTGATCCGTGACTTTAATGCTGCTGCCGACAACTACATCCCGAAGGATGACTGGGTGCCCAACCCAATGAACCAGCCTGGTCAGGAGTATCCACAGGTGAACTCAGAGGGCTTCGCCCGCTTCCGCGTAGAGGCTCCCGATGCCAAGTCTGTCATTGTTACGCTCGGTCTCGGCGGACGTGGCGGTACCGTACTGCGCAAGAATAAGGAAGGCGTATGGGTAGGAACCACTGAAGGTCCGATGGATCCCGGTTTCCACTACTACCACCTGATTATCGACGGAGGTGTGTTCAACGATCCCGGCACACACAACTACTTCGGCTCCTGCCGCTGGGAAAGCGGTATAGAGATTCCCGCCCCCGATCAGGACTTCTACGCCTGGCGCAAGGATATCCCCCACGGCAATATCCAGCAGGTGAACTTCTGGTCAGAGAGCACAGGCAAGATGCAGACCGCCAACGTCTATCTGCCATACGGCTACGGCAAAGTGGTCAAGGGCAAGCAGGAGCGCTACCCAGTGCTCTACCTGCAGCACGGCTGGGGTGAGAACGAGACGAGTTGGCCCGTACAAGGCAAGGCCGGCATCATCATGGACAACCTGATTGCCGACGGCAAGATCAAGCCCTTCATCATCGTGATGGCCTACGGCCTGACCAACGACTTCAAGTTTGGCACCATCGGCAAGTTCACTGCTGAGGAGTTCGAGAAGGTGCTCATCGACGAACTCATGCCCGTCATCGACAAGCAGTTCCTCACCAAGCCCGACAAGTGGAACCGTGCCCTGGCAGGTCTCTCGATGGGAGGCATGGAGACGAAACTCATCACCCTGCGCCGTCCCGAGGTGTTCGGCTACTGGGGTCTGCTCAGCGGTGGCCAGTATGCCCCCGACGAGATCAAGGATCCGAAGGTCGTGAAGTACATCTTTGAAGGTTGTGGCTCAAAGGAGAATCCTGACGGTATCAACCAGAGTGTCAAGGCTTTAAAGGATGCTGGCTATAACGCAGAGGGGCTCATTTCAGAAGGCACAGCCCATGAGTTTCTGACCTGGCGGCGCTGCCTCTATCAGATGGCCCAGAGCCTCTTCCGCTAAGTTTTTGTAACATTTAATTTGATTTTTTACTAATTTTTGGTGCTTGAAACAAAAAGGAAAGTAAATGTAACATATTAGCAAGTGTGTTTCAAATATTTATCGTATCTTTGCACCAGAATCAGAAATTAGTTTGAAAATTGTTTTAGTTATATTAGTAGTTAGTAGTTTTTCCTTCTCTGGGGCATGGGATAGCGATTCCTGCCCCAGAGTTCTTTTTATTTAACAAGGTATGAAACGTATTATTACTTCTATCCTACTCAGTACGATGACAGTACTGACCATCCAGGGCCAGGCACATAGGCTCTGGTACGACAAGCCAGCCAGTCAATGGCTGGAAGCCCTTCCTATCGGCAACTCACATTTAGGAGCAATGGTGTATGGGGGGACCAGCACTGAGGAGATCCAACTGAATGAAGAGACCTTCTGGAGTGGTTCGCCTCATAACAACAACAGTCCGGAAGCCAAGGCGCATCTACAGGAGGTCCGCGACTCTGTCTTTGCGGGCAAGGAAAAGGCGGCCCATAGAATCATCGACCAGTTCTTCTTCAAGGGACCACACGGAATGCGGTTTCTTCCATTAGGTAGTCTGAAACTCACTTTCCGGAATCATGGCGAAGTAAGGGATTACCACCGCAGCCTGGACCTATCCACAGCGATGGCCACTACCCAATACCGCATGGGGGATGTTACCTATGAGCGCACCTGCTTTGCCTCCCAGGCCGACAATGCCATCATTGTCCACCTGAAGGCCAACCAGACAGGCGCACTCTCCTTCAGTATCGCCTTCGACAGTCCCTTACCTGATACGTGTCATGTGGAAAGCCACCAACTTGCAGCCCTCGTACAGAATGTGGAACAGGAAGGCATCCCCGGTGGTCTTCAGGCAGAATGCCGTGTCAGCATCACGACGGATGGCGAGGTCACCGATGGCGAACAGAGCATGAGGGTTAGGAACGCCACGAGTGCCACGCTCTACATCACAGCCGCCACCAACTTTGTCAACTATCATGACATCAGTGGCAATCCTACGAGGAAGAACATACAAGTTCTGGCATCTGTTACAGGAAAGGGCCTCACGCGACTTGTCAATGACCATCTGGAGAAGTACCAGAAGCAATACAACCGCGTCAGTCTCTCACTTCCACAGAACGGGAATGAGAAACTGCCCACTGACCAGCGCCTCGCCGCCTTCGACGGCAGTGACCTCGACATGGTATCACTGATGATGCAGTATGGTCGCTACCTGCTCATCTCCTCTTCCCAGCCCGGAGGACAGCCAGCCAACCTACAGGGTGTCTGGAACGATAAGTTGAATGCTCCCTGGGACTCCAAGTACACGATTAACATCAATACGGAGATGAACTACTGGCCTGCCCTTGTCGGCAATCTTGCTGAGACACAGCAGCCACTCTTCGACATGATCAGGGATCTGAGCGAGACAGGCGCCATCACGGCCCGTGAGATGTACGGCTGCGACGGATGGATGGCCCATCACAATACCGACCTCTGGCGCATCGCCGGTCCCGTCGATGGAACGCCCTGGGGTATGTTCCCCACTGGCGGCGCCTGGCTCACAACCCATATCTGGCAACATT
>OCTW013425936.1_pt1 | contig 21194 bp, 20 predicted proteins | sample 1539671 | NCBI WGS metagenome assembly OCTW01 (sample SAMN02144230, study PRJEB22623) | gut metagenome | biome: sheep rumen | host: Ovis aries | place: New Zealand
GAGGAGGGTGGAGTGAGGAGTGAGATTACTCCTACCACGGAAAAAGCAGCGCGGATTCAGCCCTTGAACATTTCTCACTCCACACTCCACACTCCACCCTCCCCGAAAAAAACTCCACCCTCCTCCCTCCTCGAAACCCCTCCTCTCTCCCCGAAATTAATAACCCTTAAAAACCATCTAACACCATGAAGAACAACAAGGAAACGTGGAAGACCATCCTCCAGATCATCGCAAGCATCATCTCGGCGGCGCTGACCGCCCTCGGCACCACAAGCTGCATGGGCTACGGCCCCTTCTGAAAATGAAGAATGAAGAATCCGGGCTACCGCCTTCACGCTATCGAAAAGGCTGACAGCAGACACAAGAACCTGCTGTCAGTCTTTTTTTTGCCGTTCATTAACGAATATTTGAAGAATATTTCGTAACTCTGGCTCCGCCGAAGATTCTTGCACTCGGAAATGCAAAAAGAAAAGCGAGATTTTCTTTTGCATTTCGCTCGTTTTATTGTAACTTTGCAATCAATATCAGGTTATGAACAGACAATATGGATTTCAAAGATAAGGTAGCCGTCATTACGGGCGAGAACATCTGCATCGATGGAGGCATGACCCGCCAGATGATCTATCACGGTGATAATGGATGGAAATTAGAAGTTTAACATAACGGAATTAAGTTTATGAAACAAGTGATCAACACCAAGGCAGCCCCTGCTGCCATCGGCCCGTATAGTCAGGCCATCCAAGTAGGAAACCTCGTATATACATCAGGGCAGATTCCCATTGACCCTGCAACGGGTTCATTCGTTGAGGGTGGTATCAAGGAACAGACGCGCCAGTCGCTGAGTAATGTGCAGGCGATTCTGCGCGAGGCTGGTCTCTGTATGAGCAATGTCGTCAAGACTACCGTTTTCATGGCAGACATGAATGACTTTGCCGCCATGAACGAAGTGTATGCAGAGTTCTTTGCAGAGCCATACCCTGCACGATCGGCTGTAGCGGTCAAGACATTGCCGAAAGGGGCGTTGGTGGAAATCGAAGTGATTGCAGCCAAAGACTGATTTTGTATGGATGCTAATGCAGTGGTTCGATGAAAACCGTACTGACAATATTAACGACTATCATGATGATGAATATGTGTAACGGACAGACGAACAGAGAAAGGCTACGGGTAGGCGAGCAAGGCTCGGGAATGCCGGTGGTGAGACCTGCGACACAGGCGAACCGATTCTATACGGGCGATGCCAAGGAACTGAGCGAGGAGGTGGACAGTCTGCTGGCGCTGCATCGCGGCGAGACCATATTTAATAATGTGGCGGCGCTGATAGTGCCTCATGCGGGCTATTATTTCTCGGGCAATGTCGCGGCAGCGGCATATATGGCTATTCCAAGGGATAAGCAGTATAAGCGGATATTCCTGTTGGGGCCGAGTCACCACGAATGGCTCGACGGGGCATCGGTGAACACGGAGGCAGACTATTATGCCACGCCGTTGGGGCAAGTGAAGGTGGATCGTGAGACGGCTGTGGCTCTGACGGCTGCGGACAGTGTGTTTCGATATGAACCCAGAGCGCACGACAGAGAGCATTGCTTGGAGGTGCAACTGCCATTCCTGCAAAGGAGGTTCGGAGATGGCAAATCCACTCAGACAAGCGAGGATTCCGTGCCGCCCATCGTGCCGATTATCATTTCCACGAACGACTTCCAGAAGTTGAAGCGGATAGCGGAGGCACTGAAGCCGTATCTGACGGAGGAGAATCTCTTCATCGTCAGCAGCGACTTCTCGCACTATCCGAACTACGAGGATGCCTGCAAGGTGGATGCACGGACGGGCAAGGCCGTGGAGAGTGGCGACGTGGAGCAGTTTATCGCTGCGCTGGAAGAGAATGCACGGCGTGGCGTGCCTGGTCTGGCTACGAGTGCCTGCGGAGAACTGGCCATCGCGACGCTGCTGCTGATGATAGACAGCACGTATGAGGTGAAGCACCTGATGTATCAGAACTCAGGCGATGCCGAGGAGTCGGATCACAGCCGAGTGGTAGGCTATCATGCGTTTGCCATCGTGCGCAAGTCATCGCAGGAGTTCTCGCTGTCGGAGGATGAGAAGCGGACGCTGAAAGAAATTGCGCTGACGAGTATCAAGGACTCGCTGAATGGAAAGCCGATTGCGGAGCATCCTTCGCTGACGGCTACGCTACGTCAGAAGTGCGGAGCGTTCGTGTCGCTGCATAAGCATGGACGGCTACGAGGGTGCATCGGACATTTTGGCGAGGACGTGCCCCTGCATGAGATTGTGGCAGAGATGGCGCGTGCGGCTGCCTTCGAAGACCCGCGATTCATGCCTGTGACCGCTGATGAACTCGCGGACATCGATATTGAGATTTCGGTGCTCACACCCATGCGACGCATTCAGAGTCTGGACGAGTTTGAACTGCATCGGCACGGCATCTATATCCGCAAGGGTTATCGCAGTGGGACGTATCTGCCGCAGGTGGCCGATGAGGTGAACTGGACGAAGGAGGAGTTTGTTTCGCATTGTGCACAGGATAAGGCGGGCATCGGATGGGATGGCTGGAAGGATGCAGAGTTGTATGTGTATGAGGCGATTGTGTTTTAGCCATTGAGCATTGAACATTGAGCATTGAACATGATAGAGTGCAGATATTATCAGAAGTTGGATGAAAGGCTACGGGTAGGCGAACGTAGTTCTTCGACGAGCGAAGCGGCGAAGCCGAGCGCGGGAATTGGCAGCGTGGAGTGTCTGCTCTGCCCACACCATTGCCACATCAGCGAGGGCAAGACGGGCATCTGTCGGAGCCGAAGCAATGAGGGCGGTGTGCTGGTAAGTGAGGTGTACGGACGGCCTTGTTCGCTGGCCATCGACCCCATCGAGAAGAAGCCGCTCTACCACTTCCATCCTGGCACCGAATGCCTCTCCATCGCCTGTACGGGCTGCAACTTCCGCTGCCTGAACTGTCAGAATCATGAGATTTCTCAGGTCGCACCATCGGAGGTGGGGCATTATGATCTCTCGCCGGAAGCGATTATAGAACTCTGTATTGAACACCATTGCCCTGGCATTGCCTATACCTATACGGAGCCGCTGACCTACCTTGAATACATCACGGACACGGCTCGGCTGGCTCACGAGGCTGGACTCTGGAACATCCTCGTCACGGCGGGCTACGTCTGTCAGCAGCCGCTGAGTGACCTCTTGCCGTATCTCGATGCTGCCAATATCGACCTGAAATCATTCTCCGACGACATCTACGTGAAGGTCAGCGGAGGCCATCTGCAGCCGGTGCTCGACACCATTCTCTCGATGCGCGATGCAGGCGTGTGGATAGAACTGACGAACCTCATCATCCCTGGCATCAACGATGACATGCCGATGATTCGCCAGATGTGCCAATGGATCGTGAGCAACGGCCTCGCTGATAATCCCCTGCACTTCAGCCGTTTCTTCCCTCGCTACAAGATGCAGGACATTCCTCCGACACCCGTCCACACGTTGAAGGCAGCCAAGCAAATCGCCATTGAAGAAGGCATCAAGCATGTATATCTGGGCAATGTTTAGCACAATACTCTAATACTAAATATGCGAATGCGAAGTCGCGATTTCTCTTAATCCGATTAGCTTGTCAAGGCTGTCGATGATATAGTCAGCTCCGGCATCTTCAAGTTCCTTTTTAGTTCCGTTCCCGTAGGTTACCCCGCAAACCTTCGCACCGGCATTCTTGCCCATCAGGATATCCACGTTCATATCGCCTACAACCAGCGCCTCACTTGCATCGCAGCCCGTTGCCGAAAGTGTCTTCAGCACTGGTTCCGGATCGGGCTTCGCCTTCTCTACGTCGTCCCCTCCTATCAGAAGAGTGATATATTCGGCGATGCCCAGGTCGCGCGTCAGTTCGGACAAGGAGTCATGCCCGCGTGACGATGCTATCGTGAGCGTATATCCTTGCTCCTTCAGGGCGTGCAGCGTTTCCTCAACCTTCGGGAACGCTTGTGGCTTCATCGTTAGCAGGTTCGCCTGAAAGATGCGCCTATAGGTATCGGTACACAGCAGAATGGTCTCTTTACGCTCACGGGGGTAGAGAGCCTCGAAACAGCCGTCAAGAGGCAGCCCTATCGTGGCAGCGCACTCGTCGTCAGTGCGACCCGGCAGGCCTAACGCCCGCGCAGTCATCTGCATCGTCGTGACGATATTCCGTCGGGTGTCACCCAGCGTTCCGTCAAAGTCGAATATTATCAGTTTTGTCATAACATGCTCTCTAATCGTTCTACAGCATCGGTGATGTTCTCTTGAAACCTCTTGCGGCCTCTCAGTAATTAGGGAATTATGGCATTTTTACGGATGATTCAGAATTTACAAAGGGAACAATATACCTGTTGGACACAAGGCATACTGTTCCCCTTCAAAAATATCCTTGCAGCTTGTAGTCGCTATCGACACACAAAGCACAAGCCTCTATATTACTTTGCTGGCTGAGCAGGGGCTGCAGGAGCAGCAGGCGCATCGGCAGCAGGAGCTGCGGGCGCATTGGCAGCGGGAGCACTCTTCTGCTGGCTGGCGCCGAAGCCTGGCAGGTTGTTAGGATTGGTGGCGGGAACCTCATAGTTCTCCATCACGGAACCTGCAGAGGAAGCACCGGGGGCAACGTAGGCGCAGAGCACGCTGAGCACTACCATGGCGGCAGCGAGACCCCAGGTGGTCTTCTCGATGAAGTCTGTGGTCTTACGAACACCACCGATCTGATTGTAACCGGAGAACTGGCTGGCAAGACCGCCGCCCTTTGACTCCTGAATGAGCACGATGCCAATCATAAGCAGTGCTGCAATGACGATTAAAACTACAAATAATGTGTACATTTTTTACTAACTATTTTTATTATTATTTATTATCACTTTCTCTAAAAAGCGTATTTGGTCTGCAAAGTAAGCATTTTTTTTCGGAATTTGCAAACTTAATCGCCTAATAATTTCAAGAGCCTTCGAATATCTGCCTTGTTTGATATAAATTCTGGCCAAAGTTTCAGTAAAATACTCTTCTCCGACCTCTTCCGTGGGTGTATCTGCCTCTTTGGGTGTTTCGTCGGCAGGCAGAGGCACATCGCTGAGCGAGAAGCGCCCTTTGTCAGTATTTATGAACGAATCTATCAGTTGCTGTCCTCGCATCTCGGGCACGGTCTCAGGCTCTGGCTCAGATATGCTCCCCTCGGTGTCGAGCAGGTAGGTCACGTAGTCGATGGCTGCATCGGCAGGCGTTGGCCTACGCTTGCGCGGAGACGGCTCCTCCTGGGGGATGGTCTCGAGGAAGTTGTCGATGAGTGAGAGCGTGCGACTCCCGGAGGCCTTGGCATCATCGGCAGCAGCTGTCTGCTCAGTGCTGCTTGAGGCAACAGCATCACCGGCTCCACGTTTGGGCAGCTGATAGTGAGCGGCCTCTACCATATTGAACAGCACCCGGCGGTCAGTCACGTAGATGGCACCGCGCCTCAGTTCTTCGTCGAAGCCAGGGTCGTGGAGCAGATACAGGTTCTGCAGCATCAGCAGGCGCAATGTCTGATGATACGGGTACAAGGCCACTTGCGACCTCAATTCATAGAGTGTGTCGCGATCCATCCGTTCGGGGTGATGTATCAGGTCGAGTATATCCATTACCAGTTGGCTACAGCTGCATTGAATATTTGTTCACAGATGTTCTTCACCATCTCCTCCACAAGCTTGTCCTGCACGGAATTGAGCGACTGAGTGGACTCATAGTTGCTGGTGGCGGTGAACTGCTGTTCGAAGTCATCTTTGTGATTTGCATTGTTGGTGAATCTGACGTTGACAGTCATCGACAGCTCCACCATCGAGGAATGGCCTTCGCTCGACACACCCTTGTTACGCTGATCGTAGCGGGTGATCTCACCTTCGAGTTTCAGGTCGCCATTGCGCCTGACGAGTTCCAGGCGGGTATGGTCAGAGAACTGGCTCCGCAACTCGTTGTTAAACATCGGCCCCATAGGTGCCCATATATAGGCAGCGCGGATGGGGAAATCGGCTATCTGGATTGTCTTCGTCTTCGAATAGTCGATGCTGGCTCCATTGAACTTATAGCTGACGGAACACGATGTAAAGAGCATCGATGCCACGAGGCATAGTGGCAGCACGATGACGGCCAAACCGAACTGCTTCAGTCGTCGGTAGAGTGTACGGTCGCTGATGCCAAGTTCCTGAGCAGCCTTACGGCGATTGCCGTGGTTGCGCTCGAGAGCCTTCTCGAGCATCGCCTTGCCCAGATCGTTGAGGTTCAGGTTCTCAGGCTCATGCTCTGGCTCGATATATTCTTCGGCCATGGCGTCGACCACAGTATTGACTGACTGCACCGGCGATACCGTCTGAAGGGGTGCGAGCTGCGTAGAAGGCATCGTTGCGGTGGCGATCTGATTGCTCTGCGCCTCGTCGAGCCGTTTCTTCAGCTGACTCATTTCCCGACGCATCTCGTTCACGTTGCCGCGCAACTCGAAAAGTATCTTATAAAGTATCTCGCGCTCGTTCTCGAAGCTATGGTCGCCACTATCAGCTCGGTGGATGGTGGCCAGCTGGGTGGTCTCCTGTGTCTCAGGGATGAAGGCGCGGAGCATATCGGCTGTGATGGTGCGCTCAGGGCTGAGCACGGATATCTGGCGGGTGATGTTCTTCAGCTGACGGATATTGCCTGGCCATTTGTAGCGCATGAGCACCTGCTTGGCCTCATCGGTAAGCACCACCTTGTCCATCCTGTACTCCTCAGCCATCTGCAGGGCGAAGAGACGGAAGAGCAGCACGATGTCCTCACCGCGCTCTCGTAAGGGAGGCATCTGCAGGGGGACCTCGTTCAGACGGTAGTACAGGTCTTCACGAAAGCGCCCCTCACTGATCGCCTTCTGTATGTTCACGTTCGTGGCCGCCACGATGCGCACATCGGTTTTCTTCACCTCTGTGGCTCCTACGGGGATATACTCGCCATTCTCGAGCACGCGCAGCAGTCGGGCTTGCGTGGCCAGCGGCAGCTCACCCACTTCGTCGAGGAACAGCGTGCCCTTGTTGGCGGCGCCGAAGTAGCCGGTAGAGTCGTTGATGGCTCCCGTAAACGAGCCTTTCACATGGCCGAAGAGCTCAGAGTCAATAGTGCCCTCGGGGATGGCACCGCAGTTGATGGCGAAATATTTCTCTCGTCGACGGGGCGAATTGTCGTGAATCACGCGAGGGATGATCTCCTTTCCCACTCCACTCTCGCCCACGATGAGCACGCTAAGTTTGGTGGGTGCCACCTGAAGGGCAACGTCGAGCACATGGTTCAGTGCCTCGCAGTTGCCTACGATTCCGTATCGTTGTTTAATGGCTTGCAGATCCATTTCTTCTATATTTCACTTCGTTTTTGGCTGACAAAATTACACATTATTTCTGAAACAGCTGCAATTTTGGCAGAATTTAACGAAAATAAAGCATCAGTCCTCCATCGCCTCAGCTGTCGGTTCAGCCGCCTTCTTCTGTGCCGGACGCACGGCAAAACGGGCTTTCTCACCATCCTCTCGCTTCTCGTGGTAGAGCTTTGGCAGCGGATGGGCCAACGGCTCATCGTAACTGATACGGTGGCGATACATGTCGATGGCCGTAAAGACCGCATGGCGCAGCGACTGGGGGTCGGCGATGCCCTTTCCGGCGATATCGAAGGCAGGGCCGTGATCGGGTGTGGTACAAATGGCGCTGATACCGGCCTTCAGCTTCACCCCTCCGTCGACGGCGAGGGTCTTGAAGGGTACAAGCCCCTGATCGTCATACATGGCAAGCACGCCATCGAAGTCGTAATACATCTTCTGTCCGAAGAAATCGTCAGCCACATAGGGGCCGAACGCCTGAATACCCTGTAGTTCAAGCTGCTCGATTGCCGGAGAGATGATACTCTCCTCTTCCGAGCCCGGCTGCGGATTGAGGGCAAGCAAGGCAATGCGAGGGTTAGAGATTCGGAAATCGCGACGAAGACTGGCATGGAAGATGGTGGCCTTGTCGACAATCTTTTCCTGGGTGACGCCGACAGGCACATCCTTCAGCGGCAGATGGGTGGTGACGAGACCGATACGTACCAAGTCGCTCACCATCATCGTCAGTGCCTTATCCTCTCTCGCATAACTTGTATTCGATCGCATCGGAGCCTGCACAAGCACATCATAGAGCCCCTTCAGAAGGTCTTCTTTCGCACGGGCCACAGCCTTCCGTGCAGCAGCGTCGCTCTCGTCGGAGGGTACGCCAAGCTCCACCTTCACCTCTTCATCGAAGGTGGTAAGCAGGTTGAGCCGTCCGTCGCGGGCATCCTCTGCCTTGTCAATGATTGAGAACTGCGTCTCCAGCCCCAGTGCCTTGCGATGATAGCTGGCCACCTTGGGCGAGCCATAAATGATGGGCGTACAGAGGTCGAACATCATCGGATCCTCGAACGCCTTGAGTATTACTTCATAGCCAATACCGTTCGTATCGCCTTGGGTGATTGCCACCCGAATCTTTCTGTCTTCCATATTTGTTTCTGAATAATCTTTTCTACCTTATTATATTTTTGATTTCCTTGCTGTTGAGAGAAGTCCACAGGCGGCAAAGATATCCTGCCCCCTACTGGCACGGATGGTTGTAAACACACCGTGAGCTGTCAGATAGTCACGCAGTGCCTCCATACGCCTCTCGTCGCTGGCAGGCAGGTCTACCCCAGGAATCTCGTGGAACCTGATGAGGTTCACACGGCAGTCAAGCCCCTGCAGCAGCCGCACTATCTCACGCCCAAAGACGGGTGTGTCGTTGAGTCCGCCAAAGCAGATATACTCAAACGAGCAACGGCGCTGATGACTGAAATCATATTGGCGGAGCAAAGCCACTACATCAGCAATCGACATCTGTGCCTCAGCCGGCATCAGTTTCCGCCGCTGCTCAGGCAAGGGCGAGTGCATAGAGATAGCCACGTGGCACTCGCTCTCATCAAGGAATCGCTGCAGTTTATTCTTGACACCAACGCTGCTGACGGTAATGCGCCGCGGACTCCAACCGTAGCCGTAGTCGGCCGTCAGGATCTCCGTAGCCCTCAACACAGCGTTGAGATTGTCCATCGGCTCGCCCTGCCCCATAAAGACGATGTTAGTCAACCGTTCGCGTTCAGGCAGGGCATAGATCTGATTCAAGATGTCGGCCGCTGTGAGATGCCCCTCGAAGCCCTGCTTGCCTGTCTGACAGAAGAGGCAATTCATCTTACACCCCACCTGACACGATACGCACAACGTAGCTCTGTCGCCATCGGGGATGAAGACGGTCTCCACAAAATGTCTGGTCTCGGTCTCGTCTGTTTCCGTATCCTGACAACGCACAGGAAAGAGGTACTTGATGGTGCCGTCAGTCGATCGCTGACAGTCGATGGGAGCCATCGCCCCCACAACATAATAAGCCTTCAGCCGTTCACGGTTGGCCTTCGAGATATTCGTCATCTCGTCAATGTCGGTCACGTGCTGCTGATAGAGCCACTTGAGCATCTGCCCCGCAGTGAATGCAGGCATACCCAAGTCGTGCACTATCGCCCGCAACTCATCGAGCGAGAGCCCAAGCAGCACCTTTCTGTCGTCGTTATTTTCCATTTTCGAGTGCAAAGATAGAAAAAAATCTTCAAATATTTGGTATTCTCAGGAAAAATGACGAAATTTGCGCTGCAATTATACATCAAAGACCCTCATGAGAGAAAAAATAGACTGTTTTCTGCCTTGCGGCGATCTCGCCAGTACCATCAAGACGGTAGCCCAGTTAAGATCGAGCAAGACGGTGCAACACATCTTCCTACTTACATCTGCATCTCAGCCCGATGGCAACTCATCACCCAACGGCATCAGCCTCAGCGAGAAAGAATGTCTGAACGGCTGTCAGCAACTGACCGTCGACAACCTCACAAGCAGCAACACACTGATGACTATCGCTGAGAACGCCAAAGCCGACTACGTGCTGCTGCAAACGAAATCGACACACGTAGAGTTGGGCGAAGGCGCCTTAGAGCGAATCCTCCGCGTGGCCTCTGACAGCGACGCATCGATGGTATATGCCGACCACTTCGACCTCATCGACGGCAAGCGCACTGCCCACCCTGTCATCGACTACCAGTTGGGCAGCATCCGCGACGACTTCGACTTTGGCTCGTTGCTGTTGGTGAAGACGGCGCTGCTCCACACCTTTGCCATGCAGGCAGGGGAGAGCGACTACCACCACGCAGGCCTCTACGCCCTGCGACTCTTCCTCAGCCGCAACGGTCAGCTGTTCCACATCGACGAGAAGCTCTACACAGAAGAAGAACTCGACACACGTGCCTCGGGCGTGAAGCAGTTCGATTACGTGAACCCACGCAACCGCGAGGTGCAGATAGAGATGGAGCATGCCGCCACCACACATCTGGCAGAGATCGGCGCCAAGATAGACCCCTCATACTACCGCCGTCCGGATTTCAACGAGCAGGAGTTCGAGGCAGAGGCATCAGTCATCATCCCCGTCTACAACCGCGAGAAGACCATCTGCGACGCCGTCAGTTCCGCTCTCAGCCAGAAAGCAAACTTCAAATATAATGTCATTGTCGTCGACAACCACTCCACAGATCGCACTACCGAGTTGCTGGAGGCATACCACGACGATCGGCTCATACACATCATCCCCGAGCGCACGGACCTTGGCATCGGCGGCTGCTGGAACCAGGCAATCAACGACGACCGTTGCGGACGTTTCGCCGTACAACTCGACTCCGACGACCTCTACTCGTCGCCGAAGACCCTTCAGCAGATCGTAGAGGCCTTCTACAAGCAGAATGCCGCGATGGTTATCGGCTCGTACCGCATGTGTGACTTCGACCTGAACACCCTGCCACCAGGACTCATCGACCACGCCGAGTGGACAGACGAGAACGGTCCCAACAATGCCTTGCGCATCAACGGCCTGGGCGCCCCTCGTGCCTTCTTCACACCACTCCTCCGTCAGATAGGATTTCCCAACACTTCGTACGGCGAGGACTATGCCTTGGGGCTCATCTTCTCACGTCATTACCGTATCGGACGCATCTTCACCGAGCTATACCTCTGTCGCCGATGGGGTGGCAACAGCGATGCCGCCCTCAGCATCGAGCGCATCAATGCCAATAATCTTTATAAAGATCGCCTGCGCACGCTCGAGATCATGGCCCGTCAGCAGATGCTGCAAGGTAAACAGGAGCTAATGAACGACTCGCCGCTGCAGCGTTTCTTCAACCGTCAGCTTGAGAAGTGGGACGATGCCCGCCGCCGTTATCAGGATCTGCGTAACGTGAAGACCCGCGAACTCGCCGTGGGGGCTTCCTCGATACAAGTACAGTGGAATCCCGCCCGCATGGTATCTACAGGTGCCAGCATCGACAAGAAGGTGCTGGCCGCGAGGCCGTGCTTCCTCTGCGAGGCCAACCGCCCGAAGGAACAGACGAAGAAGCCCATCGACAGCCACTTCGACCTACTGGTGAACCCCTACCCTATCCTACCGGTACACTTCACCATTCCCAGTGTCAGACACGAACCCCAGCATATCCGCGAGAACTATGGAGAGATACACAAGCTGCTCGAAGAGTATCCAGAGATGATGGTATTCTACAACGGCCCCAAATGCGGTGCCTCTGCACCCGACCACGCCCATTTCCAGGCCGGCACCAGCGGGCGACTACCCCTACAGCTGTCATGGCAACGACTAAGTCGGAACCTCACCACCATCGTCAGCCTCAACGAGGGAGAAGACATCTCCCTGATCGAAGAATACCCATGTCCTGCCCTGCTCATCCGCAGCCACTCGCAGTATAGCGACGAACAGCTGTTCCTGCGGCTCTACGAGGCTCTGCCGATGCAGGACGACGACACGGAACCAATGATGAACATCGTAAGCTGGCGGCGCGAGAGACAGCGTGGAGGTGATGCCGCTTCAGGCATTGACGAATATCTGTCGGTGGTGTTCCCCCGTGGCAAGCATCGCCCCGACTGCTATTACGCCCAGGGCAACGAGCAGTATATCATCTCACCTGGTGCCCTCGACATGGCGGGACTTATCATCACCCCTCGCCAAGAAGACTTCGAGCGGCTCACGCCTGAGAAAGCCCTGGCCATCCTCAACGAGGTGTCGCTATCGAAAGACCAGATGCAAGCGGTAATCGAGAAGTTGAAAGCCAACAAGAACTCGACGCTTAACAGCCAGCTACCCGCAAAGAAAGAACCGCTGGTTACCGTGGGTATCGTCACCGCAGAGAAAATAGATTTCGTACTCAATCAGGCCTATGTGGCCAAGGGCGAGGTGATTACAGGTCCACAGAGCGTCTCCTTCTCCGAGGGCGGCATTCTCTGGCGAGGCACGCAGTATCGCGAGCTCACCTTCACCCCACAGGCCCCCGAAGCCACCTTCTCGCTCAGTGATGTCACCATCGGTGTTGACTTCCACTGGGAGCGCAAGGAGACACAGGTGTTCGAGGGTACGCTGCGCATCGTCGTCGAGGCCGACAAGATTGTAGCCATCAACGAACTGCCTGTAGAGCGCTATCTCACCAGCGTCATCGCCAGCGAGATGTCGCCCACTGCCTCCATCGAGTTCCTCAAGGCCCACGCCGTCATTTCCCGCTCGTGGATCCTGGCACAGATAGACAAGCGCCACCGGCTTGAGAGCGGACAAGACAGTTTCTTCTCGTTCATCAAGAAAGATGATGAGATTATCCGCTGGTACGACCGCGAAGACCACACCATCTTCGACGTCTGCGCCGACGACCACTGCCAGCGCTACCAAGGCATCGGCGGCGACAACAGGGCGAAGGCCGAGCAAGCCGTCAGCGAGACGCGCGGACAGGTGCTCGCCTACGACGGTGAGATCTGCGACGCACGCTTCTCGAAGTGCTGCGGCGGCCAGACTGAAGAGTTCCAATACTGCTGGGAAGACACGCCCAAGCCCTACCTCACGAGCATCCACGACCCCTGGTGCAACACCAGCGACAGGCATATTCTCTCGCAGGTGATGAAGTCGTACGACCAAGAAACGCCCGACTTCTACCGCTGGACGGTGGAGTACACCCAGACGGAACTATCAGAACTCGTCAGCCGCAAACTGAAAGACGACTTCGGCGTCATCCAGGAACTCATTCCCCTGGAGCGAGGCAAGAGCGGCCGCATCTGGAAACTGAAGATCGTGGGCACCAAGAAGACGCTCACCATCGGCAAGGAGCTCGAGATCCGTCGTGCCCTCAGTGAAACCCACCTCCTCTCCTCCGCCTTCGAGGTGGAATCGAAGACTGTAGCGGATGGAGGCAAGAGCGAGAAGCACTTCATCCTCCACGGCTGCGGCTGGGGCCACGGCGTCGGTCTCTGCCAGATCGGCGCTGCCGTCATGGGCGAACAAGGCAAGACCTACGACGACATCCTGCTCTTCTACTACCGCAACGCCGAGATCAGCAAACTCTATGAATAAAATCAGTAAATCGCAAATCAGTAAATCAGCAAATGAAGACTAAGTCTCCCTGGGCCTGGGTGCCCACCCTCTATTTCGCCGAAGGCCTGCCCTACGTAGCCGTGATGACCATCTCGCTTATCATGTACAAGCGCCTCGGCTTGTCGAATACCGACATCACCCTTTACACCTCCTGGCTCTATCTGCCGTGGGTCATCAAGCCCCTGTGGAGCCCATTCATCGACATCATCAAGACCAAGCGCTGGTGGATTGTCACCATGCAACTGCTCATCGGAGCCGCCCTGGGCGGCGTCGCCTTCACCATCCCGGCCCCCTACTGGCTGCAAGGCTCGCTGGCGTTCTTCTGGCTGATGGCCTTTGCCAGTGCCACCCACGACATCGCAGCCGACGGTTTCTACATGCTCGGCCTCGAACAGCATGCCCAGGCCTACTTCGTGGGTATCCGCTCCACCTTCTACCGCATCGCCACCATCGTCGGACAGGGCCTGCTGGTGATGCTCGCCGGCAATCTCGAGGTCATCACGCGTAACGTGAAATACTCATGGAGTCTGATGTTCTACGGCATGAGCGGCCTCTTCATTGCCTTCTGGCTCTGGCACCACTACATCCTGCCGCGCCCGTCGGAAGACAAGGGTATCGAGAAGATGAGCGGCCAGCAGATTATACAGGAATTCTGGCACACGCTGAAGACCTTCTTCCAGAAGCCGCAGGTGTGGGCAGGCATCTGCTTCATGCTCTTCTACCGCATGCCTGAGGGACTGTTGGCCAAGGTCAGCGCCCTCTTCCTCATCGACGCCACCGCCAACGGCGGCCTCGGCCTCTCACCAGCCGAATACGGACTTGTACAGGGCACCATCGGTGTCATAGGTCTCACCCTGGGAGGCATCCTCGGCGGCATCGTGGCCAGCCGTGACGGTCTGAAGCACTGGCTCTGGCCGATGGTCATGGCCATCACCCTGCCCGACCTCGTCTACGTCTACCTCTCCTACGCCATGCCAGAGAGCCTGTTCATCATCAACGTCTGCGTCTTCATCGAACAGTTCGGCTATGGCTTCGGTTTCTCGGCCTACATGCTCTACCTTATATATTATAGTCAGGGTGAGTATAAGACGGCCCACTATGCCCTCTGCACAGCCTTCATGGCGCTATCGATGATGATACCCGGGCTCTTCGCCGGTGCACTCCAGGATAGCGTAGGCTACAAGACCTTCTTCCTCATCGTCGTAGCGGCCTGCACACTCACTTATGTCGTCTCGGCCACTCTCAAGATCGACCCTGAGTTTGGCAAGAAGAAAGAGGAATAGGGAAATCCCTACCAACGAATAGGACAATCCACTTGCACTACAAGCAGAATATTCCTATCTTTGCAACGTCAAACAATAAAACAGTTACGATTATGAAGAAGTTTTTTTATCTCCTGATGATGCCGGTCTTCTTACTGACCAGTTGTGACTCAGACACCATGATCGCCGACTACCTGACCACAGGCAACTGGGAAGGCTATATGGGCACCTATTACACCAACCGCTGGGGTGATGCCTTCCAGGACGGCGAATACCACACCGTATGGCGCTTCAACGCTGCAGGCTACGACAACTACGGCGCAGCCACCTACGGCACAGGCTACGAGGTAGACTATTCGACCTCCTACCGCAATGAGTATGCCTTCAGCTCCTTCAGATGGGAAGTGCACAACGGCAACATCAATATCACGTACGACGATCCCTCCTGGAACCCCATCCGCATCGACTGGCGCCACTATTCCATCAGCCGCAGCCGCTTCAGCGGGACAATGTACGACTGGGAGAACCGCATATACGAGTTCGACATGACCAACTATGCCTCCTGGGACTGGGACTACTACAACCGCTACTGGTCGCGCACACGTTCTGCCACCGATGCCGATGCCGGCGATGTCTACATCAGCGACAATGGCAAGAGCATAGCCACAGGCAGGTTCGCTGAGGCAATGAAGAAACTGAAGGCTTCCCGTTGAGGAAGCCTTTTTTGTTTACGGTTTACGGTTTACAGTTGATTACCTGGCAAGCCATTCCGCCTATAAAAGTATTCATCTGTAAACCGTAAACTGTAAACAAAAATCTCTCAGATTCCCGCTCCGTCCTGGAACCCTGCATCGACTGCCTTCGACTGCTGGATGCGGGAGTACGGCGGTACGGAATGAGTAATCCAGATGTTACCCCCAATCACCGAATGGTGGCCGATGGTGATGCGTCCGAGTATCGAGGCATTGGAGTATACAGTGACATGGTCTTCGATAATCGGGTGGCGGGGGATGTTGAGCATGTTGCCGTTCTCGTCGTACTTGAAACTCTTCGCGCCCAGCGTCACGCCCTGATACAGCGTCACATGGTTGCCGATGATCGTTGTCTCGCCGATCACCACGCCCGTACCGTGGTCGATAGAGAAGTACTCCCCTATCTGCGCCCCTGGATGGATGTCGATGCCCGTCTTCGAGTGGGCCAGCTCCGTGATGATACGGGGGATGACGGGAACTTTCAGTTCATGCAGCCGATGGGCCACACGGTAATGCGTCATCGTATTCATCACCGGATAGCAGAAGATCACCTCACCGTAGTTTGTGGCAGCAGGGTCGGCATAGAACATCGCCTCGACATCGGTATAGAGCAGGCGCTTGATCTCTGGCAGCGTGTCGATAAAAGTTGTTGCCAGCCGCGCGGCCTCCTGATACACCTGCTCCTTTGTGCGGATCTCCTTGCAGTCCTCGCAGAACTGCAGTCCGTGGGCTATCTGCTTCGTGAGCAGTCCCATCAGTTCCTCCATGTGCACACCGATATAATACGAACGGATGGCCTCGTCGGGCTGACGCTTGTTGAAGTAGTCGGGGAAGATGATGCTCTTCACCAGCCTCACGATCTCCTTCACCTGTTCCACCGATGGCAATGGTGCCTCTATAGCAGGCATCATGCTTGCCTCTTTCTCACTGATTTTCGACAATAGCGTCACGTTCCGCCGCACCACGTCGTTTGTATCCTTCTTATTCATATCGCCTGCAAAGATAGTGCAAATCGAATGAAAAACCAAACATTTACTTTGTTTTTTTTCAGAAGTCGAAATAGAGAGAGTCCGTCGACCATCTGTCATCGACGGTAATCTCGTAGTTCATCTGATTGACTGGTGAGAAGAGATAGCCGCGACAGATTGTAATATGATTTCTGAGTACCGGGATGCCTTCCACCTTCCGTTCCGTACTGATCTCATCCGTCTCGCCTTTGTAGGTCGTAGCCGTCACCGTCAACAGGTCGTCATCTCCGTGTGGGATGGTGTAGATGTCGAACTGCTCCTCGTCGTGGGTGAGGTTGTACCACTGCGACTGTTTCGAGTTCACCACACCCCAGCCGTCACCTGCTGCGTTGAGGGTGCCAGAGCCTCCTGTATAATAGAAGCGGATACGTCCGGCATTGGCTGGAATATCGTCGTATGGCACGAACCTCACCATCGCCGTGATACGCTTCAGTTCGAGCGTACGCGCCACATCCTCCTCAGCAACAATCAGGCTGTCGGCATAAAAGAAAGTGTCTGTAAAGCCTGTGGTGTTAGTGAAGCCGATCTTTTGGGCATCTGTCGACGTAGGATTTCCACTGCTGCTATGAGCGAGAACCACGAGGAAATACCTTCCCTCAGACAACTGAATCTGGGTGTAGCCAAATCCATCGTCTTCAGACGTCTGACTCACCTGACGGATTCTCTCACCACCCTGATACACCAGAAAATTCAGCCGTGAGCACACCCCATTCACATCACGTCCCCTGGTACGAGACAGCTCGAACGGTATTCGTTCGATGCTCCCCACGCGCAGCTTAACGTTTGCCTGGGCATCCCCGCCATCGTCCTCGACATTCATTTTCTCACACGACACTGCTCCTGCGAGCACCATCATTCCACACACGCATACCTTAACAAGGCTGGATAATTGTTTTGCCATAGTTCATAAATTTAATAATAACACAAAGATTTGATGCAAAGATAGTCACTTCCTCCCAAACAGCAACCGATTTCATATAAAACTTAACATTTTTTATCCTTCCCATCCTTCCTTTCTTATCTGTTTATCGGAATAAATGCTTAACTTTGCAGTCAAAAGGTATCATCGCTATGACACAGAACAGTCAAGACAACCGCTTACTATCGCTCGACGTGTTTCGAGGTTTCGACATGATGTTTATCATGGGCGTCGAAGGCATCATCATCGCAGTGTGCAACCTATTTCCTGGCGGAGAGAACGCTCTTCTGGCAAGGAATATGTATCACGTGAACTGGCACGGACTCTACTTCATGGACACCATCTTCCCAACCTTCCTTTTCATCGCAGGCATCTCTTTCCCTTTCTCCTATGCCAAGCAATTGAGTCGCGGCTCCACGCTATCAATGGTCTACAGAAAGATTTTCCGCAGAGCAGCCCTCCTGCTGCTACTGGGTTTCCTCTACAACGGTCTGCTTGAGGGTGGGTTCGACAACCCTCGCTACTGCAGTGTCTTAGGGCGCATCGGACTGGCCTGGATGGTGGCAGCATTGCTATACATTAATCTCAGCACCCGCCAGCGTGTACTGACGGCCGCGCTGTTATTAACAGGCTACTGGCTACTGGTAAGGTTCGTCTCTGCCCCCGACAGTGCCGGTGCCGATCCGTTATCGCTCGAGGGCAACATCGTAGGCTACGTAGACAGGATGCTCATGCCAGGGCATCTTTATCTGGACATCTTCGACCCCGAAGGACTCCTTGGCATCATTCCAGCCACGGTGACAGCCATGACAGGCATGTTCACGGGAGAATTCGTACGGAGCAAGTATCAGCACAAGGTGCCGACGATGCTTTTCGCAGCAGTCATCATGCTCGCCGTGGGAATGCTGTGGAGTCTGGACTTCCCTATCAACAAAAACCTGTGGAGTTCTTCCTTCGTGCTCGTTGTAGGAGCCTATTCTCTGGCGATGTTCTCCCTGTCCTACTGGCTCTTCGACGTCAGGAAATGGCGCCGATGGACGCTATTCTTCCAGGTGATAGGCATGAACTCCATCACCATCTACCTGTTGCAACGTATGGTCGACATGGGGAGCGTGTCGAGATTTTTCCTTGGCAGCCTGTCGAAGCTATTACCCGACACATCAGCCGCTCTACTCTTGACCATAGGCTATGTAACAGTCTCGTGGCTGGTGCTTTACTTCCTTTACACCAAAAAAGTATTCTTGAAAGTTTAGTGGAGCGATGCTAACAGTTTGTTAGCAGGATGATCATTCCGCTGACTCCGATATAAGCATAGACGACATATCGGAAGGCTCGATTGGGTATGCGCTTGAAAACGTACGCTCCAAGGCTTGTGCCTATGATGACACCGCCAAGACCAAAGCTGTAATCTGTCAGGACGGTTGTTGTGAAGAAGCCGTTGTAGGCCCGAACCAAGGTCATCATCGCATTGCCTATCAGAAAGTACGTCTGTGTCATCGCCATATAATGCTCCTTGGTGGGTTCCGACTGGATGAAGTACAGCACCGCTGGCGGGCCTTGCATCCCAAAGAAGCCTCCCATCAATCCGCTCAACGTTCCGGCTCCCACCTGCACCTGCTTCGTTGTCGGCAGCTTTATCTTCTGGCTAAACAATGCGAAATAGATACTGATGACAATCAGTGCCACGCCAAGAATCTGCCTCAGAATGTGGTCTTCAATGCGTGTAAGCACAAAGATGGCCATAGTCGAGACTATCATGAAAGTCAGCAGTATCGGCCACATACGCTGCCAAGTAACATACTTCCTAAGCCGCCAAACGATGACCGCCGAAGTCGTAATAGCCAGAATGCCCGACAGGGTTGTCGCCTCGCCATACGTTGGCATGAAGTATGGCAGCATCGTCATGATGAAGATACCAAAGCCGAAGCCAGTTGTGCGCTGCACGAAACTGGCTCCGATGCTCAGCAGGAATATGGCAATCACAATGCTACTCACTTCCGATTTACCGCTTCGTTACAAGCAGATCTTGCCGATCCCCTCTGCCGACTGCACCACATAGACGTGCTGCTCTTGCAGATTCTTGGCCGTGGGAGCCAGTCGCCCAGCCTCCAGAATGCTGTCCAGTTGTTCCTTACTAATCTGCCGTGCGTCAAACTTCTTGCAGGAGTACCTGCTCTTTGCTAATTCAATGAAATCCATAATGCTATGATTTTTATAGGCGTATGCCATGTTTTACAAGTCTATCTACTATATCCTTACAAGTGGGAGTTATTTTGCAACCGCCACAACCTTGTCTCGTTCCACCTTCCGTCTCTTCACTTTCAACACTGCAAAGGTACGAAAAATATCTATGCAAAACAAGCCTTTCCTTAATTTGTTTTCAGAATTGTTCGAGATGTTAAAATGGCAAATGCTTTTACCTCGGCGCCCGATATGGCGCTCCTCAGGCGATGTTACGGCCCGATGCCTTAGAGAACTATCCTTCGAGCCCCCGAGCCGTAACATCGTTGACTGCGGCCAGAATCGACTCCCTATCTTCTGACCTGCGACCGCCAAAGCAAGGAAACCGTAGGAAGATAAGATTTATCCAAATATAAGCATCTGCACTATGAAAAAGCCCATCACGGCCATCGGAAGAGATGGCTGTGCCGGGCATTTTAGTGGAGCTTGATGATCCGGAGCAGCGAACACCAATATGCTTGCATGCTTGGCTGAGTCGTGACGAGATTCAACTTTTGTTAAAACTGATGGCAAAGATAGTGATTTTACGCTGATAATTAGTAATTTTGCCACCATATTTAAATGAACTTAGGCAAAAGAGCCTTGCCCTGCAGATGGGATGGAGAACATCTAAAAACATTTTTGAGACCAAATAAGAAGATGAAAGAGATCAACTACAAAGACTTGAAGTTTAATCCGTTCAACCTCATTGGTGGTGAATGGATGCTGATAACGGCTGGCGATGAGCATAGTTGCAACACGATGACTGCCTCTTGGGGGCATCTTGGTTGCCTGTGGGGAAACAACGATCCTTCGGCAGTGGTTTACATTCGAGAGTCGCGTTATACCAAGGAGTTCGTAGACGAGGAGCCTTATTTCTCGCTCTGTGTCATGGACAAGTCATTCAAGAAGCAGATGGCCTATCTGGGCAGCACGTCAGGACGTGACGAGGACAAGATAGCCAAGGCAGGACTCACACCCGTCTATGCCGATAACACCGTCTATTTTGAGGAAGCCAAGCTGGTGCTCGTCTGCAAGAAGGTCTATGCCGCAGAAATCCAGCAAAGTGGCATCATCTATCAGGAAACCATCGACCAGAGTTATCCGCAGGGTGACTATCACACCATGTACGTCGGTAAGATCGAAAAGGTGTTGGTGAGGGATGATGAGTATCTGAAATAGACTATGCCCAAAGAACGCAACAAGGCAGACGGCTATCGTGAGAAGGCTTACGAGGGCGACACCAAGGCAATGAACAACCTCGGGGTCTGCTACGAGCGTGGCACTGGTGTAAAGGTTAATCTGGAAATGGCTTTCGGGTGGTATATGAAGGCTGCTGAGCTGGGTGATGTCTATGGCTGCTTCAACGTTGGTGAGTGTTATTATCACGGCAAGGGCGTGGAGCAGAATGCGGAACTGGCCTTTAAGTGGTACATGAAAGCCGCCGACAAGGGTGACATGCAGTCACAGGTCAATGTGGCCAATGCCTACTATCT
>OCTW011484160.1_pt1 | contig 21189 bp, 16 predicted proteins | sample 1539671 | NCBI WGS metagenome assembly OCTW01 (sample SAMN02144230, study PRJEB22623) | gut metagenome | biome: sheep rumen | host: Ovis aries | place: New Zealand
GTCATTTTTAGACAAAATCAACAGGAGGAAACCATTCATGTCTAATCGTTTTTGTTTGAATCCAGTGAGTTATCATGGCTATGGGGCAATTGAGAATATCGTTCCTGAAGTCAAGGCTCACGGATGGAAGAAAGCCATGGTTGCTTCAGATGCCGGCTTAGTCAAATGTGGTGTTACGAAGATTGTTACCGATTTGCTTGATGAGGCCGGATTGGATTATGAAATCTATTCTGAGATCAAGCCAAACCCAACCATCCAGAATGTCCAAGATGGTGTCAAAGCCTTGAAAAAGATGGGCGCGGATTACATTCTTGCCATCGGCGGTGGTTCTTCGATGGATACGGCCAAAGCCATCGGCATCATTGCCACCAATCCAGAATTTAGCGATGTCCGTTCTTTGGAAGGCGTTGCCCCAACCAAGAATCCATGCACCCCGATCATCGCTGTCCCAACAACCGCAGGAACGGCAGCAGAAGTCACGATCAATTACGTCATCACAGATGTCGAACGCAATAGAAAATTCGTCTGCGTCGATACTCACGATATGCCATTAATTGCCGTCGTCGATCCAAAAATGATGGCCAACCTCCCTAAGAGTTTGATCGCTTGGACTGGCATGGACGCTCTAACCCATGCCATTGAAGGCTATATCACCAAAGCTGCTTGGGAACTTTCGGATATGTTCCATATTGAAGCCATCCGCATTATCTCCCATAACATCAAAGATTCTTATGCCGGCGATAGGCATGGCCGTGAAGAAATGGCTTTAGGACAATATGTCGCTGGTATGGGCTTCTCCAATGTCGGCTTAGGCTTAGTTCACGCGATGGCCCACCCATTAAGTGCCTTATACGATACCCCACACGGCGAGGCTTGCTCGATCCTTCTTCCCACCGTCATGGCTTGGAATGCGCCAGCCACAGGCGAGAAATATCGCGAGATTGCTCGTGCCATGGGCGTCAAGGGCACTGAAAATATGTCACAAGAAGAATATCGTAAAGCGGCCGTTGATGCTGTCCAGAATCTTTCTATCGCCGTTGGCATCCCAGCCAATCTGAAAGGCATTGTCAAAGAAGAAGACCTTGACTTCTTGGCCACCTCTGCCTTCCATGACGCTTGCTTCCCAGGCAACCCGAGAGAAACCACCAAAGAAGAGATCATCGCCATCTATCGTTCTTTGATGTAAGAAGCATTTTTAAGGCTCCCTTCACTTCAAGGGGGCCTTTCTTTTTATGCTCAAATCGTGCAAGTTGAGCAAGTATAATGCCAAAATCCCCGTTTCTTTTGACAAAGGCGATTTTGCCCTCAAAAATAGAATTAGGCTCTGCCCTTTCAGAAACAAGGAGAAAATATGTCTGATCAAATTTTGACTTCTCCAAAGATGGAGAAATACTTAAACATCATCGATAACATGTATCGTCTCGGATGGGACGAAAGAAACGGAGGAAACATCTCTGTCTTAGTCGATGAAGAGGAAATCGAAGAATATCTTGAAGGGGGGCGTCACTATCTTCGTGACATTCCTCTCCCTTTAGTCGCCGACCCAATCTTGCGAGATCGTGTCTTCTTTTTTACAGGAACGGGAAAATATTTCCGCAACACCAAAGCCGATCCGAAAAACAACGTCGGCGTGATTCGCATCTCTGAAGATGGGAAGGTCGCTCATCTTCTTTGGGGGTTTGAAGATGGAGGAAAATTCACTTCCGAAATCTATGCTCATTTAATGTGCCATGCCCAACGTCTGAAAATCGATCCGCATCACCATGTTGTTATGCATTGTCACCCAACGAATCTCTTAATCATGTCTCATTTGGTCCCTAACGATGACAAAGAATTCACATTGAACCTTTGGCGGGCGATGACGGAAGATATCATCGTTTTCCCAGAAGGAGTTGGCGTTCTTCCTTGGATGCTTTGCGGAAATAATGAAATCGGCGTTGCCACGGCTGAGAAAATGAAGAAGGTCCGTTGCGTGATCTGGGGACTTCATGGAATCTATGGCGCGGGAAGCGACTTGGATGAAGCCTTTGGTTTAATTGAAACGGCTGAAAAAGCGGCGCAGCTATACCTCGGCTATTCCTCAAGAAAAGAAATCAACACCATCACCAATGATAATTTGCGAGAAATCATCAAAGGCTTCCATCTAGAAGATGTCGTGCGTTGGGAATTTTTAGACGAATGAATTATTATCTAGCCATTGATATCGGCGCGACTTCTGGCCGCCACATTCTTGCTTACCGCAATGAAGCAGGAACGCTTGAAATCGAAGAGATCTACCGTTTTACGACGCCGTTAGTCAAAGATGGTCCAACTTCCTGTTATTGGGACATCGATGTTTTGTTCCAAGATGTTCTCAATGGATTGAAAAAAGCCAAAGAATTAGGCAAAATCCCCAGCCGTATTGGGATTGACACATTCGGCGTCGATTATGCTTTGCTGGATGAAAAAGACTGCCTGCTGGGACACATCCGTTCTTATCGCGATGAAAGAACGAATGCGATGAAAAAGACATTTCTCACGCCAGAAAGGATTTATCAATTAACCGGCATTCAACCGCATGCGTTTGACACCGTTTACCAATTGGCGGACGATCGGCGACGAGGGAAATTATCCAAAGCCAAGGCGGCGATGATGCTTCCTAGCTATCTCGCCTATCTTTTGACAGGAATCAAACAGAACGAATTGTCGATTCTTTCTACCAGCGCCTTGATGGATTCTCGAACTTTCACTTTCCGAAAAGAGATTCTTGAAGCCCTCGGTCTAAAGGAATCTTTCTTCCCTAACCCCATCGAAGCAGGGAATTTAATTGGGCCTTTTAGCAAAAAGATCCAAGAAACAATCGGTTACCAAGCCGATGTTTATGCTGCTTTAGAACATGATACGGCTTCCGCTTTCTATGGCTCTGAGGCATTAGAGGGAGAGGCCTTGCTTTCTAGCGGGACTTGGTCTTTGCTCGGCGCTATCCTGCCCCAGCCGATCATCACCAAAGAATCTTTCGAAGCAGGACTTTCCAATGAATTCTCTCATCGACACGAAGTCCGTTTCCTAAGGAATATCGCAGGGATGTGGCTGATCAATACTTTGATGAGACAAGACCCTGACAGACCAGACATCCTTTCTGTCGTGGAAAAAGCCAAAAAGGGTTCGGATTATCCTGGGAGATTTGATCCTGAAGACGAACGCTTGATGAATCCCATTGATATGAAAGAGACCATCAAAACCCTTCTTTTGGAAGGAAATTACCCAGAACCAAAAGATTTTGGTGAATATTATTATGCAATTTATCTCTCTCTTGCTTATGCTTATTCTGATGCCATAGAGCGTCTGGAAAAGATGACAGAGAAAAAATTCCACGCCATCAGGGTCTTTGGCGGTGGTTCTAAGAACCTATTCTTAAATGAGCTTACCTCAAAAATCACCAACCTCCCTGTCTATGTCGGTCCATCGGAAGCGACCGCGATTGGAAATATTCTCTCGATCGAAGAAGGAGAATGAAATGCGTTTTACGATTGGCGTAGATGTTGGCGGATCCAGCATCAAAGGGGCGTTGCTCTTAGATGGCAAGATCATTAAAACCGCGTCTTTTAGCATCAGCGGGAACAAAACTTTCGATGAGAGTTTTGCCGGGTTGCAAAACGTGATTGACCAACTCTACTTCCAAAACGTGGAAAAAATCGGGATCGTGACCACAGGGGTAGTGGACCCTAAAGAAGGAGTCGTCCTTTTTTCGGTCAACATCCAAGGCTGGAGCGGAGCCCGTTTGAAAGAAAGAGTCCAAAAAAAGTATCACGTCCCCACTTATGTGGAAAATGACGCGATTGGGGCTTTAATCGCAGAAGCCTCCTGTTATCCAGATTTAAAAAACATCACGATGCTGACTTTTGGCACCGGCGTTGGCGGGGCTTCGTTGATTGATGGCAAAATCTCTCGCAACCCAGCCCATGCCTGGGGTGCTAGATCCATTGTCCCTTCCGGAAGAATGGGCAAATTTGGCGAGGCCGGCTCAGCGGAAATGTATCTTTCTGCCACGGCATTAAAGAAAGATGCCTCTTCTTTTTTCCATAAGAGGATGCGCACGAAAGAAATCCTTCAGTGTTTCAAACGTCAAGATCCCATCGCCGTCAAAGTGATGTCGCGATATGCCAAACGGTTGGAAAGCTTTCTTTTGCTGATTGAAAAAGAAATCCATCCGGAATTGATTATTTTAGGAGGGGGTCTTATGGAAGCCACGGAAGCGATTCGCCCTCTGATTAAAATCCCGGAAGAAAAATACGCTTTCGCCCATTATGGCAATAAAGCGGGCATCGTTGGTGCATCGATGTTGCCCTATGAAGTAAAATGATAGTCAGGAAACGGTAATGAAAGAAATCCAAGGATTCACAAATGCGAACATCGTCTACAAAGACGGCGTCAGAAAAGGCTCTCTAACCATTCAAGAAGGGAAAATCCTTTCTTTGGAGTGTCAAGAGGGCATCTCTCTCCCAGATTATCTTTTCCTCTCCCCCGGCTTTATTGATCAACATATCCATGGGGCCAACCATTTTGATGCGATGGATGGGAAAGTCTCTTCTCTAGAAGGAATTGCCAATATTCTTCCTCATGAAGGGGTTACCTCTTTCAATGCGACAACGATGACCATGGATGTGCCATCAATAGAAAAAGCCTTGCGTGCGATCAATGAATATATGGCAAAGCCAAGGAATGGGGCAAGAATCATCGGAGCCCATTTAGAAGGGCCTTTCATTTCTCCCAAGCACCCAGGCGCCCAAGATCCGAAATATATCCTTAAACCAGATGCGAAATTGTTTGCCCATTTTGACGATCTTTCTGGACATCATATCAATGAAGTGACCCTCGCCTATGAAGAAGGAGGGGAAGAATTGCTTGCCTATTGTGTGGAACACCACATCACTGCTTCAATCGGTCATAGCGATTGTTCCTCGGAACTTTTCAAAAAAGCCGTGAAAGAAGGCCTTCATTGCGTCACTCATCTTTTCAATGCCCAACGTGGATTCCATCATCGTGAGCCAGGGATTGTCGGTGAGGCATTGTTGACAGATGGGGTGAAAGTGGAAATCATCTGCGATAAGAAACATTGCACCGAAGATGCTTTCGCTTTGGCCTTCAAATCTAAAAAGAAAGAAGACATAATCCTTATTTCGGATGCTTGCCAAGGCAAATATCTGGCCCCAGGGAAATATCAACTCGGAGGCAACGATATTTATATTTATGATGGGGTCGCTCATTTAGAAGACGGAACCATCGCTGCATCGATCTTAAAACTAAATGAGGCATTAAAAAATGTTTCCTCTGTCGCCAAAGGCTATTCCTTTGCCGATCTCATCAATTGCGTTTCTTATAACGTCGCCAAAAACCTGGGTTGGGAAGACAAAATCGGATCCATTGCCCCTGGGCTATGCGCGGATTTTGCCATCATTGACAAAGATTTCAACGTTTATGCGACCATTGTTGGGGGCAAATTAGTTTACGAAAAAGAAGGATTTCATCTCTAAAAAGCGAAGTTGGAGAAAACAATCTCAACAAATGACACTCGAAAGAAATAACTTGTCGGGTGTCTTTTTGATATGATAAGAACGTGGCAAACTATCTAGAGAATTTACCCCAAGTGTCCCCGAATATCCTAGAACGAGGGAAAGAATATGCCAAAGAAGGCAAAGTCGTTGCTTTGACACGCGAAGGAAACAAAGTCCATGCCTCGGTGAAAGGGAAAAAAGAATATTCCGTCTCTTTCAGCCTAGATGAAAAAGATCGACTTATTTCCTACCATTGCGATTGTCCTTATCCCCATTTATGCAAGCACGTGGTCGCTGTTTTGTTTGCTTTGGAAGAACGTTCCAAACAAGAAGAAGACCCCGTGTATCGGAAAAAGGAGTCTTATCGAGCAATTCAAGAACACATCCTTTTGTTAGCAAGAAAACGCATCACGGAAGAATACCTCAATTATTCTTTTTCCCTATCTGCCATCCTGCCCACTTTTTCGCGGGAAGAATCTTTGACTCTCATCAAATTATATTTGGAAAGAATGTTTGGCGATGTTTTGCTTTGCCCAAATCCGGTTCAATTTAGTCTTTGTTTCTCCCGTCTGCATTCCAAATTTTTGTTTCAAGAGAAAGATATCGAAGACTTGATTGAATCCTTCCTCACCATTTTCGCGGAGAAAAAACAAGAAACGGCACGGATGGTTTCTTGTCTTCTTTATTCTCCGGAGACCTCTCCTTGCTTGCAGAACTATCTTCTTTCTAAACAAGGGAGAATGAGCCCCTCTTTATCGTTTGCCTTAAGCTGTTTAGAAAAACGTTATGCCCCGAAGAATATGCTCCCCGATTTTGTTTTGTTATTGGCCAAAATGAAAGTCAATTTCGTGGGAAACTCCGATTTGATAAAAGCCAAAAATCATTTTCGAAAAGAAGGAATGTCTGATTCTTTGGTTTCCCTTCTTCATTTATTGCTTGCCAAAGGTGAATATGCCTCAATTGAAGAACAGGACATTGCTTATCTGATGAAGGTGGGACTCTCTAGCGATGCTCGGGATATTGCAGGCAATCTCGTCAAAATGACGGATGATTTTAGGGACTATCTTCGTTTTCGGAGTCTTTTCTCCGATTCTGAATACTCCTTAACGGCAACCCGTATTGAGCCGTTTTTGACGGGGAAAAGTTATTTCAATTCCGTCCTTTTGGTTGACGGCAGGGATTATTTCCCGGAGGATATGGTTCGTTTTTCTTACCAAAACATCAACCCTGAGCATCTTTTCTTGGCCAAAAATCGTCTGAAAGACCCAGAGGTGATTCATCGTCTAACGGAATTGGCCCACGTTTTCTTAGAAAAGGAAATCAGCAAAAAGAGAAGAAACAAACGTTATTTTTTCTATCTGCTATATCTCGAAAGCGTCAAAGACGACTCTCTTTCCTATTATTTATTCCACCCTTCTGTTTTAGAGGATCAAAAAGAGCCCCAATTTCACGCCTATTGGCTATTTATGGTGGACCATAACAATCTCTTATCTCAGGCGGGACTAACTCGTTATCTAGGAGGGCAGCATGTTTCTAACTAGAGCCAATCAAATCGGAAAATCTTTTGTGATTTCTTTTTTGGCCCACGAGGGTGTGGAGGCCTTCTTAAATCTTTTCGAGGGGGATGCCTATGCGATTGTTTTCTCTTACCAAGAGGAAAGCGAACGTTTGCATTATGAAGCCTATTCTCGGAAATTGGACCCTAAAGAGCCATATATTCAGATTGAGATTATGGCCAACGGTCTTCCTTTTGAAGAGAACCATGAGCCATTAAGCATTCCTCAGATGGCCTTCTATGTCTATCTTTTCAATCTGGAGAACGAACTTTTTCAAAATGACCCCGAAGCCTTAAAACGGATTTATGCGAAAGATTGGCTTACCCTTTCTCATGTCGAGGCGTTGAACGACGATGAATTAATGGAACGAGCGCGGGCAAGAAGTGATTTCATGCGTTATTTCCTGACTGACGATTTCTCGGACACGTCCCTCGTGCCATCCGAAAAACAATGGGATCTTTCCCTCCGCATCACCAGCGATCTTTTCGATCGCCATCATCTTTCCTTGGAATTGTGGGATGGGAATGAAAAGAAGATCCCTATCACCTCTTTGGCTTTGTTTTTAGAACGTTATGGCGATGAAGGGGCTTATGAATATCGTCTCAAGAAATATTCTTTGGCTCATTCTTTATTTAAGGAACCGGCGAAGAAAGTGTTGGCCTATCTTTCCAATCTTTTACTCGGTCTCCCCGAATATCCGACGAAAGAGATCCTTTTGACCACCGAACAATTATCCCAAATATTGGAACTCTATATGGGGGAGAACATTGTCTATCAAGGGGATAATTATTACATCACGAAGGAATTAAAGAAAGCCGGGTTCCGTTATGAGGAAAATGGCGACATCACTTTCATCCCTTCGCTGTCTTTGATGAAAAAATCGCGATATTTGTCCTCCAAAAAAGAAATCATCTTGTTCGATGATTTATCGGGAATTATCACCTTATATCATTTCGCGAACAGCCAATCGAAAAAACTGATGGCCTTCTTCTTAAAACATGGCGACAAAGATTATGCCTTCGTGAAAGATCTCGTCCTTAAGAAGGTTCCTTATTCGCTGTCTTTGAATGAGCAAAACACTACCGATGATCGGCTGAAAATCACTTTATATGTGGACATCTCAGAGGCAGGGAGTTTATTGTTCCGAAGCGAATATGAGCTCTTTGGCCATGTCGTGAATAAGCAAGATGTGATGCCAAATCCAATCTATGGCAACGCGATCCAACTTTATTTAAGTGTCTTAGAATCCCTCGGTGGCGTAGAACGTGGCATCCAAGAAGACCAAAGCAAGGTGCTAAATTTCCTTCAAGCGGATCTTTCTTTGCTAAAAAAGAGAGCTACGTTGATGTTGTCGGAGAAATTAAACAAAGTAAAAATCAGTCACGTATCAGGTCTTTCTTTGAATATCGCCCATAATGGGGACTGGCTTTCTGTGTCAGTCAAATCAAACAAATTCTCTCTGAAGCAATTAGAAACCATTCTTTCGGCATACCGCAAAAAGAAGAAATTCGTCCTTCTTTCCGATAACATCATTTTGCTTTCTGACCCTATCGTCGAAGAATTGAATCGTCTGAAGCAAAAAGAGAAACTGGATGATAAGCTGGAGAAACACCATCTTCCCTTCTCGGAAGCTCTCCGTCTCCAAATGCAACAAGAAAACGGCATCCTGCCTTTCGATACGGACGATTATTTCCGCAACGCCTTTCGCCAAATCGCATCTTTCGCCGAACAAGAAGTGGAAATCAAGCCTTCTCTTTTAAAAGTTCTCCGCCCTTATCAAATCCATGCGATCCAATGGTTGGCCACCCTTCATCAGAATCATCTTGGCGGGATTTTAGCGGATGACATGGGTTTGGGGAAAACGTTAGAGACCATCTCTTTCCTCTCCACGTTGAAAACTTCGAAACCTTCTTTGATCATCGCCCCAAAAAGCGTTCTTTATAACTGGGAAAAAGAATTTCATGCCTGGGATCCATCTCTTGCCGTCCAAGTGATTGACGGAAATAAAGAAAGACGAAACGCCCTGGTTCGATCGATTGATAATAAAACGCCTTCTTTCTATATCACGTCTTACGATTCTTTAAGGAACGACATTGCTCTTTATAAGAACAAGACATTCGAAGTCATGATCACGGATGAAGCTCAACTGATTAAGAATTTTTCCGCGCTGAAATCAAAAGCGGTCCGCGATATCCATTCGATTTCCCGTTTTGCCTTAACAGGAACGCCGATTGAGAACTCCCTTATCGATCTTTGGTCGATTTTTGATTTCCTGATGCCGGGTTATCTCGACTCCTTTAATCTTTTCAAACAACGCTATATTTTAGCGGGGAATCAAGTCGAGGCACGCGCTTCTTTAAGAAAACGAATCACCCCGTTCCTATTAAGGAGAACGAAGAAAGAAGTCTTGAAAGAATTGCCGAAAAAGTCTGAGGAGATCGTCGCTTTAACGATGGATGATGAAGCTAGGATGGTGTATCAGGCGAATATCGAGAAAGCCAAAAATGAATTAAATAAAGCTCACGACAAGACCATCATGGAACGTGATCGTTTCTCAAGTTTCAATATCCTTCCCGTCTTGACGATGCTACGTGAGATCTGTGTAGACCCTTCTGTCTTTATCGATGGCTTTGAAGAAACCTCTTCGAAATTGCTTTATGTGATCGATTACGCCAAATCAGCGATTTTGTCTGGCCATAAATTGCTGATATTCTCTTCCTTTGCCAGGGTTTTGGAACATTTAGGCAAACTTCTAAAAGAAGAAGGGATTCCTTCTTATTACATTCATGGGGAAACTCCGGCCAAAAAGCGGTTGGAATTGGCCTCTCGTTTCAATGCCGAAGATGAGGTGTCCATCATGCTGGTTTCCTTGAAAGCGGGAGGGACGGGTCTTAATTTAGCGGGGGCAGATGTGGTGATACATCTCGATCCTTGGTGGAATCTTGCCGCGGAGGAACAAGCTACCGACCGAGCTTACCGAATCGGTCAGAAACGGCCAGTCACCGTATTGAAATTGATCTGTCATGACTCAATCGAAGAACGTGTTTTGGAGTTGCAAGACCTCAAGAAGGCTCTTTATAACGATGTCATCTTCTCCGGAGAGCGGGCAATTTCCTCGTTAAGCGAGGAAGATTTAAATTTCTTGCTCTCATAAACTAACGACATTCCTGTAAGTTTGATAGAATATCCATAGTTTCATCGCGAAATGATTTTTTGAATATGGCAGAACGTGTCAAAGACAAACCAAGAAAAAAGAAAGGCAAGAAGAAATCCTATATCATCTCGTTTTCGTTGGTTTTCGTTTTGACCATCGTAACGTTATTCATCTCCCTTTATAGCGCTGGCGAAGGCGATTTTGTCCTTGGCTTTAAATCCATTTGGGACGCCCTAAGCACCTGCAATCCGATTTGGCTTGCCGTCATCTTCTTGATGATGGTCTTGTCTTATTGTATCGAAGCGGTGATCATCGTGGTTTTCTGCCGGCTTTACACCCGACATTATTATTTCCATCAAGGCCTTGCCAACTCGATGATCGGGGCTTTCTATAACAATGTCACGCCTGGCGCTTCGGGCGGTCAGATCATGCAAGTCTATAATTTGAAGAAGCAGGGCATTGAAGTCTCTAATGCCGCTTCCATCATGGTGATGTGGTTTATCATCTATCAGATGGCTTTGATCACTTTCGACGTCTTTGCCATTCTTTTTGAATGGAACATGATTTCTTCCATCGGCTCTCTTCAGATTCCGAATGTTAATCTATTCGGCTGGGATGGGACAATCTCTTTGGTCCCGTTGATCGTTGTCGGCTTTGCCTTGAATGTCGGCGTCATTTTGATTCTCTTCTTAATGAGCTATTCCCATCGTTTCCACAATTTCATCATGCATTACATCGTTGGTTTCTTAGGGAAAATCAGAATTTTGAAGAACCCAGACAAAACAAGAGAGAATCTCCGCGTTCAGGTTGAGAATTTCAAGATTGAGCTAAGACGTTTGCAAGCCAATGTCCCTGTCACGATTTTCATTTTTCTTTGCCTTTTGCTCAATCTCATCCTTCGTTTCTCAATCCCATACTTCTCGGGATTGGCGCTTGGGGCATTTGGGCCAGATCAGGTTTTCGATATTCAAATGTTCTTTGATTGCACTTTCCGTAGCGCCTTCCACCAAATGGTAACCGGACTAATTCCTTTGCCAGGCAGCGCCGGTGTCTCTGAACTTTTCTTCAATGCGATGTTTACCAATTTCTATGTGGAGACTCAAGCCGTCGTCAATGGAGCTTTGGTCATCACCAGGTCTTCTTCGGCCAATATCGTCGCTGCGCAGATTCTTTGGCGTGTTGCCACATACCACTTGGTGGTTATCGTCTCAGGGCTGGTCTCTTCTTTGTACCATTCTCGCCCACACGAAATTTACAATTACGCCAACCGCCAGACCTTCGTCAATCTCCAATTGGAGACCTATGAAGAAAGAAAACACTCCGCGGACACTTTATATGAGACGAGGCAGCTTTCTCGCGCTGCGGTAAGAAAGAAATTGCTCTCCTCGATGTCTACCAAAGAATTTGGTCAGGAGACGGGGGATGATTATATCGTCACCGACTTCCAGAGCAAGCGAAAGAAGAAATAAAGATGAGGCCGATTATTTTTTGTGATACGTTCCCGCCGGAAATCAATGGGGTCGCAACCTCTGCCGCCAATTTGTATCAAGCTTTTAAAAATCACGGCGAAGATATCATGGTGGTGACCACTAATTTCTATGGCAATGAAATGAACCTCGAAGGCGATATTTTAAGAATGCCAGGCTACCACATGCATATGTATGATTACCGCCTAGCTGGGCTTTATTCGCCAAACGGAATGAAAATCATCAGCCGTTTTAAGCCTGACGTCATCCATATTCAGACTGACGTTGGCATCGGGATCTTCGGTAATCTAGTCGCCAAGCAACTCCATATCCCCGTCGTTTACACCTTCCATACGGCATTAGAAGATTACACTTACTATGCCACGAAGGGATATTTCGATCGTGCCGCCAAAGGCGTGGTGCGTTCTTATATTCGCTTTAAATCCAATGACGTCACCGAATTCATCACCCCTTCGGCGAAAATCAAAGAATACATGCGTTCCATTGGGGTGGACGCTTATATCAACGTCATTCCAACGGGCATTGATTTCTCGAAATTCGCCAAAGAGAATGTCGACGCCGCCAAAGTGAAGAAAATCCGCGAGGAACATGGGATTTCCGATGACACATTCGTGATTCTTTCTTTAGGGCGTGTCGCCAAAGAAAAAAGCATCGACATTTGCTTGAAAGGATACGCCAATTATCTCGCCAAGCATCCCAAAGAGAAAACCTGTTTTGTCGTGGTAGGGGGTGGTCCTGCCGTCTCCGAATTAGAAGAGCTGGTGAAAACATTAGGCATCGCCGATCATGTCAAATTCTTTGGTCCATGTAAGCCCACTGAGACCCAATATTATTATCAAATCGCCGATTTGTTCGTCAGTGCCTCGATCACCGAGACACAGGGTCTGACTTTTATGGAAGCGATGGCTTCCAGCGTCCTTTTGCTTGCCAGATATGACGATACTTTGTTAGGAACCATCCACGATGGGAAGAACGGGTTCTTCTTCATTGACGAAAATGATATGGCGGAGAAAATCGAATCGGTGGTTCATCTATCCAGCGAAAAGAAAGAAGAAATCAAAAAAGAGGCCTTATTGGGGTTATCGGAATATTCGATGGACAAATTCTATGAAAGGGTGAAGAAAGTCTATGAACGCGCGATCCGCCGGAGTTGGTAAGACGATCACCTCCCTCAAAATGATAAAAAAGAAGAAGAACGTGGAGGTTTCTTTTGGCTTAGAGAAAATCATTCTCTCGGAAGATGTCTTCACCAATTACCTTCTTTATGTCGGCAAAGAAGTCCCTCTCAAAGAATATTGGGAGATGAAACGTTATGCCGAAGAAGAAAGTCTTTATCAATATGGCTTAAATTTAGCCCTCAAAGGGATTTACAGCACCTATGAGGCGAGGGAGAAAATCAAATCCAAAGCCAAAGAGGGTCAAAACCCTTACGAAATCATCTCCCGCCTGAAACAAATCGGCTTATTGAACGATTGTGATTTTGCCAAACAATACGCCGAAGAAAAAACCGCTCAACTTTATGGGGAAAATCGGATTAAGGATGATCTATTGCATAAAAAAGTCGTCGATCCGGAAATCGTCTCCCATCTCCTTTTCCCAGAGGAATTGCCACACGCGAAGAAATATGCCTCTATGATCGAAAAGAAATATGAGAGACTTCCTTTAAAAGCAAAACGTCAAAAAGCCATCATGGCATTGCAAAGAAGAGGATACGCTCCCAATATTTGCCACGAAGCCGTGAAAGATTATCAGGAAAACAAAACGGCAGCAAAGAAAAGCTTCGAAACGGATTTCGCCCACGCGAAGGCCCATTATGAAAGAAAATATGAAGGATATGAATTGAAACAGCATATCTACGCAGCCTTGTTACGAAAAGGATACCCTAACGGATGGATTCAAGAAAAAATGGAGGAAACAAAATGGAAACGATCAAAGAATTAAAAGACGGAGACCATTTTCACAGTCAATTTTTGGTCAATAACATTTCCAAAGGAGTGACTACCCAAGGGAGAAGTTATCTTAACATCACCCTTCAAGATAGCACAGGGACCATAGAGGGAAAGAAATGGGATGTTGATGAGGACGACTTGGAAATCTTTGTCGTTGGCAATATTGTCAACGTCCAAGGAGAGGTCCTTAATTATCGCGATCATCTTCAAGTCAAAATCATTTCCGGGGCTCCCGTCAATCAAGATTCGATTGACGTGACCCGTTTTGTCCCGACCGCCCCTGAAGCGGAGAAAGACCTAGAAGCCGATCTTCGGAAATATATTAATTCGCTGGCCGACTCTGATTTAAAAACCATCGTGAAGCATCTTCTTAACAAATACAAAGACAGATATCTCATCTATCCAGCCGCCGCGAGAAATCATCACGCTTTTGCCTCGGGATTGCTTTATCATTCCGTCTCAATGGCCCGTTTAGCCGAAGCGGTTTGCCAACTATATCCAGAGATTAACCGTGATTTTGTGATTGCCGGCACTTTGCTGCATGATTTAGGAAAAGTCATCGAATTATCTGGCCCAATCGCGACTAAATACACCGATGAAGGAAAACTCTTGGGCCACATTTCTATTATGATGGCAGAAATCCGTCTAGCCTCTGAAGAGCTTCATATCCACGGAGAGACCCCATTGCTATTAGAACATATGATTCTCTCTCACCATACCAAACCAGAATTCGGCTCTCCTGTCGGCCCAATGACCTTGGAAGCCCAAGTTCTTGCCATGATCGATGATTTTGATGCTAAAATGAATATCATCAACAAAGCAACCGAAGGTGTTGCGCCAGGAAACTGGACTGAACGCATCTTCGCTATGGATGGTCGGGCTTTCTACGTTCCTTTATATGAACAGAACCCGAACAAGAAAGGAGAATGAATTTTGAATCAATACGAAAACCTTAGTCGCGAAGAATTATTGCAAGAACGCGAGAAAGTGGATGATCAAAAGAAAGACGCCTTAAAAAGACACGGAGAATCCAATTTCGTTGGCTATGCTGTGATGTTTGGAATTGGCGCATTCTTGTTATTGATGGGCCTGATCTTCCTTTTTTACACTTTGATCCTTCAGATCGCAGGGACGACGGTGAGTATCGCAGCCAGCCAGGGAGAATCCGGCGTAGAAGAGGCCCAAGCAGCATTAAACATCATTTCGCTTGTCTTTGGCATCCTTGGGGGCTCTTTCTCCGTCGTAGGTTTGCCTTTACTGATCGTCGGGGTTGTGAATTTCCCAAAGAAACTTCGCGCTCGCAAGGCATCTAATCGCGATTATCGTGATGCCGAAAACGCCCTTCAAGAGATTAATCGGGCGTTAGGAAACAAATAAGGAGATATTATGTCAGAAAAAATCATAGAAAAGAAACCTGTCGTCACCCCATTTTTGATTATGTGGATTGTCGGCTTAGTTCTTGTTGTCGCCGCCTTCGTTTTGGTGATTATTGGCATCTTGCTCGCCGTTGTCGGCGGCGTTGCCATTGGCATCGCTGGAGCAGCCTCTGGTGGTGAAGCCAGCGCCGACACGACAGAGCTTTCGAATACCATCAACGCTTATGTTTATAGTGGCTTTGCCTGTGGATTCACGGGAATTCCTCTCTTTATCGTTGGCTTGATTATCTTCATTAAGAAAGCCGCCGATCATCGGAAGTGGAAGAAGCAACACGCCCCAGAGAAATTGGTTGAGACCCATTAAAAGCAAAAAGAAAAGTCAGCAAGAAGGGAGGAATCTCAAACTTCTTTGCTGACTTTTTCTTATTTGATGTTTTCAGAAATCTGCTGGGCGATCCGCGGGAGATCCATTCCCGAGGTGTCTTGCGGCTTCATCGTGATTTGGAATCCTGGGTCGATCCCTAGATAACGAGGGATGACGTGGACATGAAAATGGGGGACGCTTTGTCCGGCGCATTCTCCGGCGTTGGTTAAGATATTGACGCCTGCCGCACCGAAGACAAGCATTTCCGCCTGGCCGATTCGTTGAGCGACATCGAAGACTTTATGCATTAATTCCTGAGGACAATCTAGGATGTTCCCGCAATGTTTTTTAGGCATTACCAAAGTGTGTCCTTTGGTGGTTTGTGAGATGTCGAGAATGGCTAGAACATCATCATCCTCATAAACCTTCGTGGATGGGATTTCCCCATCGATGATTTTGCAGAATATGTCTTTCATGAATTTCTCCTTATATTCAATCAATAAGAAAGGGGCAGCTTTCACCGCCCCTTAATTATAGAACGTTTCCTTAATCGAAGAGATCAGGGAATTGAGACTTGAAATATTCGTAGACGTAATCATCGTGATACATCACAGCCATTTGCTGCACGTAATACCTTTTTGCGTCAGATTTCCAAGTGTCGATGCTAGCAAGGCTGTAAGCGACCTTACGAGCAATTCTTTCGCCTTCGAGGGTTGCTCTGGAATCATAAGTGAAGTCAGAGGAAGAAGTGGAGAATTTCGAGCTCTTCGTGGCTTCTTTGACCAAGACGATGTAATAATTGGTGCCGTCTTCCACGAGATAAGGGTAGTTGTTAGCTTCGGAATAGGCAGCCGGGGTAAGGAAATATTTGCCTTCGATATAGCGACCATAAGTGCCATCTCCCCCTTTGTAAGAATGAAGGGAGGTGTCCTCAATGAGGTCTTTGTTATCGACCTCGTTGGCAACCGCGGCCTTGAAGACGCGGGTGTTCAGGGAAGAAGGCAAGGCAGAAAGTCCGCCAGAAGTATACCAGCCACGGGTGGTATGTCCTTCAGCGATCAAAGATTGGCGCTGAACGGCAAAGCCTGTTTCTTTCGAATAAGAACCGCTGGAAGTGAAATCGTTATAAACGGAAGACCAGTTGCTGTCATCGCGGGAAGTTTGGCCTAAGAGAGTCGCGTATTTCTCGCAGATGGTGCCAAAGGAAGATTCCTTATAATAAGCGATGGTTTCCGTGCCGACGGTGATGGTCGCCGGCGTCCAGTTGGCCGCGCTATAGATAGATTTGGCAAGGGTTCCTGCTTCCGTCGTTGGCGAAACGGCGTTATATTCGCTTTCCGTGCCTTTATAAAGGGAGGAGAGGAAATCAAAGCCATAGGTGTCCATCAAGCCTTTCTCGATGACTTGGGCGGAATATTGCTGCATGAGTTTTCTCACGGCATCGGTGTATTGGGAATTCGACGAGAGATTGATATATTCGACCTGACGAGCCGCGGTCAAATTGATTTGGGCATCGTTTTGGGTAAACATATATTCGGTCGTCAATTCGTTACGATAGATATCCGGGAGAAGGTTGATGGCGATATAGTCAGAATAAGTCCCCCAAAGATCTTTGAAATAAAGGTTGAGGATGGAATTGTTGAGACCATCGACATCGCCTGGGTTCTCTTCGCTGATTGCTTTATCCCCGACAACTTGGACGAAGGAATCGAAATGTTCACTGCCCAAGGTGTAATAATTCTTGAGCTGGGCGTCATAGAATTTATCTTCGTTAAAGAGACTTCTCTCTTGATAGGAAGAATTGGTGACGTAGCTTAAGAAAGTGGTGTAGATGCGATAGAGAATGTCTTTGTAGATGTTGGTTGCCCTAACGCGAGAGGCTTCGAGATTCACCTGTCCATCGGTTTTTACCTGCAAGGCGCGATGATCGTTGATGAAGGCATCAAGATCAGTGGTTTGAGAGGTAGAAAGATAAGTGGAGACCACATCCTTCAAGCCTTTTTCATCTCCTTTGCCGATAAAGGAACCATAGAGAGATTGGGAATAAATATAAAGGATATTATTGAGAATCTTCTCGGAATTGGTGTTGCCGGAGGTAACGAGAGCATCGTAGATCTCCTTAAGGCTGTTGGCACTGATTCCATCGACATTAAGGATGGTTTGATTGGCTTGGCTGTCCGTCAATTTAGATTCGACCTTGTCACAAGAGGCAAGCATCGTGAGGGAGCAAGCAACGGCTCCTAAGGCTAATAAATGTTTCTTAGTCATTGTTAGATGCGTAGTAGCACGCTCCTCCTTTCTGCCAGAGTGGATTGCCCGCTTTGGATGGCAAACCATATTCAATCGCCGCGGCTTCGGTGATTAAGGTGGAGGAGACGCCTAAACGTCCATCCGTCTTATCTTGCTCACTATAGCCAATGGCTCTTGCCTCATTTTGGGCGACCAAGGATTCAGCATATTCTTTCCAATTCTTGGCCCAAGTCTCATGATGAGAATCCGCATTGGCTTGACGTTTGATCTTGATGTAATTCTTGATCGAGGTCTCAAGTTCGCTGTCGGAGAATTCGATTTGTCCGTTTTCCACGAGGTATTGGAAGAGATAAGTCGAGATGTTATCAGAGAAAGAGCTCTTCACCCCACTAGAAATCCAACCGGCACGTTTTGCATAATCCGCATTATCGTGCACGTTGTAATTCACATAGGTGGACATTGGGCGTCCGTTAAGCTTTGGATAATTGACACTATCTGGAGTGTAGATGCTGTAATAATCGCTAAGAGATGGCGAATCAGCTGTATAAGTGATTTTGCCATTGTTTAAAGTGCCAACATCAGCAAGGGTGTTTTCTTTCACCGTATGCGTGTTCTTATCAAAAGTGGTGCCGTATAAAGAGAGGCCAGAACGCTTGATGGTGATCAAGTGAATTCCTTGATAAGAGGATGCGCCTGCGCGAACTGCCAAAACAATTTCGCCGGCAGAATCGGTTAAGACGTTGTGGGTGAATTGTGGCAAGACGTCGGTGGTATCAACGGAGAAACCAGGGAGAGCGCCAAATTGAGCCGCATAAACACCATCGGTGGATTCGATATCGGTTAAGGTGTGGGCGCTTGCGTTATAGAAAGCATCGGAAGCGCTTTGGGCTGCGGTGATGGTTTCATCATCCGCCCAAGAGGCACGATATGCGCCGGCATTGACACCGTCATAATATTTCGTTGCGTTGTAGGCGACAGCATTTGGGGTGATGACGCAAACATTGTGCTTATTGAAATATTTGTTATAGATGACGTTACGAGGGAAGAATTTTTCGTTGCCGTCGTTGACTTTCGCCTTCGCGATGGAATCATCGGTTTCGATCTTTCCAGCATCAGCTAAAGCCATAACGGCGCCAAATGGGATGGAGCCAATTCCTTCGTTGTTGAAATAATCGTAAACCGTTTCCTGATTTCCGCTTTCATCGAGGACAGTCAAATTCGCATCGATTGGAGTGGTATCCCCGGTGGATGGGAGGGAAGTCGCTTCTTGGGTCAAGCCAGGAGCAATGCGATAAGCGTTTTCGGCGCCATAAGGATTTACGCTCTCATCGCGGTTCTTTTGGTTATATAACGATTCAAAAGCATAAACGCCATAAATGAATTCGTGGACCAATTCGGAATTTTGATCCTTAGTCATTGGACCGACGTCTGCTTTGGAATATTCACCGAAGGCTGCCTTTGATCCGGAATCATCGGAAAAACTAGATAACGCATCGAAAGAGCTTCTGTCTCCTTCTGAGACGGAAACCAATTTTCCTTCGGCGTTATTGGTGGCACCAGCCAACCCTTTAAGGACGGTGGTCAATTTGGTGACCTCTCCCCCTTCGCCAGTAGCCGTTGGCTCGCTGATCTTATCTTGGGTGTAATTCTTGTTCGTTCCCGAATTCAATTTCACCAAAATATGACGGATTTCATATGGCATCTGGTTCAACAACCAGCCATCTTGGACATTGCCATAGGCGGCATCTTTGAAGTCAAAGATCTTATGTTCGACTCCGTCGGTGGTGTAATATTTCCCATCGCGAAGGGCTTCATAGCCGTTGACGCCTGCGCTGGCGCCAAGATTGAAGTTGTCATAAAGATCGTTTTCGAAGAGATCCTTTTCCTTTTCGTAAAGGTGTTTTTCCCAAAGTTCGTTGACATTGTCAACATTGTTGGAGTTCAAAATCGCTTCAAACTCTTGTTCATAAGACGTTCCGTTGTTCGTCGCATTGGTTTGGGCGGTCATCTTGTCGCTTAAGACTTCCTGAGTCGCTTCATTCTCAAGGGTTGCGAGTTTGCTCGATCCAGACGTTTGATAATAATGTCGGACCAAGACTTCGTAAATCTTGTCGAATTGAGAGCTCAAGGAAGAGCTGGATTCGCGATAAGAGCCCAATAAGTCTTCGGTCGTGTAGCTAGTACGTTTGCCATTGGCATCCGTATAGGTGAAGATGGTACCGTCGCTGGCTGGGGTTGCTTGGTCACAGCTGGCCAAACCGACCGCAGCAGCAAGGATTGCTACTAAACCGAGGGCACATTTTTTATTTTTCATAAGTGTGGACTCGTTCCTCCTTCTACAAACAGTGCGAGTTAAGTTTATTCTCTTACGAGAATGCGTGCAAGCACTTTCACGCACGCACATAGAAAAACTATATAATATTTTCCCTAACAAGCCAAACTCTCTTCGGATCGAACCATCTTTCTAAGTTTTTTCTTAATGCCAAAGCGGAGTTTTTTTGAAGAAAAAAGGCCGATAAAAAACACTGAAAAAGAGCCGTGTTAGAAAAAAGGAAAAAGGGAAAAATATTTTAGTCAATATAAAAGTCAATTCAAGTTTCTTTTTTACTCCGTCGTAAATTCAATATCCAACCACTTAAAATGAATTGAAGCTAAATTCAATGGATAATTATGTATGCTATTTTGATTATGTGGCACAAAGATAGCCAAAAAATGAAGCCGATAGAAATAGAACCTAGATTGGATCTCCTTCAAAAACCATCATCATAAATAAGTCAATGCATAAGCAGGCAAACCGATTATTTTTATCATATCGTTTGCACGCACATATGCGAGAAAGTAGAATAGTTAACGCTTTTGGAGGCGCTTATGTCATCATTAATCATCAAAAACCTGCACGCCAACGTGAATGACGTCGAAATCTTAAAGGGAGTTAACCTGGAAGTAAAAGAAGGGGAGACCCTTTGCTTATTGGGTCCAAACGGGCATGGAAAATCCACCCTTTTGGCCGTTATTATGGGCAACCCTCACTACGAAGTCACCGAAGGAGAGATTTATTTCGATGGGAAAGACGTTTTAGCGATGTCCCCAGACCAAAGATCTCAGGCTGGCATTTTCTTGGCCATGCAATATCCGGCTGAAATTCCTGGCTTAAATTCGGCTGATTTTTATAAAGCCGCATTGAATTCCCGTCGGGAAAAACCGATGACTTTGTTCCAGTTCTATAGCACCCTCCAAAACGCTTATCAGAAAATGGATATTCCCTTCGAGATGAGCAAACGTAACCTGAACGAAGGCTTTTCTGGCGGAGAAAAGAAACGCAATGAAATTCTCCAAATGGAACTCTTGCAGCCAAGCATCGCCATGCTTGATGAAATCGATTCTGGCTTAGACGTAGATGCGATGAATATCGTTGCTGAAAGCATCAAAAGGGCACAACAAAGAGGCGCAGGTTTGCTGGTGATCTCTCACTATGCCCGCCTCTTAGACATGATTAAGCCAACCAAGACCGCCGTCTTG
>OCTW011608832.1_pt1 | contig 21182 bp, 23 predicted proteins | sample 1539671 | NCBI WGS metagenome assembly OCTW01 (sample SAMN02144230, study PRJEB22623) | gut metagenome | biome: sheep rumen | host: Ovis aries | place: New Zealand
AAGACATATTCCGAGCTCATCGGCAACATTGAGAGAGATGCCAACTCTGCAAAGAAGTATTGGCACTTCATCAAGGTTATGGGACGCAGCGCTTCCCACGTTGCTCTCGAGTGTGCTCTTGAGACACAGCCTAACATCTGCCTCATCGGTGAGGAAGTTGCAGCTAAGAAGATGTCTCTTGCTGACATCACAAACCAGATCGCTGACTCTGTTGAGAAGAGAGCAGCTAACGGCAACAACTTCGGTGTTGCAATCATCCCTGAGGGTATCGTAGAGTTCGTTCCTGAGTTCTCCGCTCTCATTGCTGAGATCAACGAGCTCCTCGCAGGCGAGAAGACAGCAGCTTTCAATGCACTTCCTGACTGGAACGCAAAGTATGACTTCATCAAGGCAGGCCTCTCAGCTGATGCATTCAAGGTATTCGATATCCTGCCTCAGGGCATCCAGCAGCAGCTCTTCCTCGAGAGAGATCCTCATGGTAACGTTCAGGTATCCCTCATCGAGTCTGAGAAGCTCTTCTCCGAGATGGTCAAGAGCGAGCTGGCTAAGAGAAAGGAAGCTGGTACATACAAGGGCAAGTTCGCTGCTCAGCATCACTTCTTCGGCTATGAAGGCCGTTGCGCATTCCCTTCCAACTTCGATGCAGATTACTGCTACTCACTCGGCTACAATGCATTCATGCTCATCCAGTACGGATACACAGGTTATCTGTCAAAGGTATCCAACATCAGCAAGCCTGCTGATGAGTGGGTTGCAGGCGGTATGCCTATCACAAAGATGATGAACATGGAGAGAAGAAACGGCGAGGATAAGCCGGTTATCCGTAAGGCTCTCGTAGAGCTCGACGGCAAGCCCTTCAAGTTCTTCGAAGCTAACAGAGAGAAGTGGGCTGTTGAGACATGCTTCACATTCCCCGGTGCTATCCAGTACTTCGGACCTTCTGAAGTATGCGACAGAACTACGGTAACTCTCGCTCTCGAGAAGTCCTGATCTGTTTGTATATGGTCTTTTCAATAGCCGGTTCGATATATCGAACCGGCTATTATAATATTATTATTATGCTTGCTATATGACTTATTTAATTTGAACACAGAGAACTACGCTGATATTATTCGAAAAACAGAAATACTCTCATTTTCATATACGAGTATGCTTTCAACATTGCTTTTGTAATGCTCCTCTATATACCATTCAATAATATCGATGTATACTGTGCTTGCATTTGAAGGTAATACTAATTTGATGTTCTCGTTATCAATGCACTGTTCCCATAAATTTTGTTCAGAATTCTCGAGAGTATCCTGCCCCGGTATACGAATACCAGAGCCCCACCCCCCCATAAAACTATAATTACTATCTAGTATTTGTTCAGGAATATCATATATATTACGTTTTGCATCAACATCGTAGGCAAGAGGATGGATGTAATAGTATGTGTTTTCTTCATTGCAAGCATCAATGAATGATGATTGTAGCGACGAATAATAATACAAGTATCCTGCATGTAGAGAAATTGAAGGAACTATCAAGAACATAACGCTTGCCAAACAAAATAGAAAAGAGATACTTTTAAAACTACCTTTGCTCAATTTCAAGAAGCTAGGAATCTTTACATTGCTTAAATAGATTATCGAAATGAACAATGATAGCAGAATTCCAAAATCTACTCTGTGAATATTGTATCGGCCTTTAAAGACAAGATATAGTTCCAATATCATAAATATAGAAATCAAAGAGATTGGATACCATTTTTTGCTTGAGCCAAAGACTAACACATATGCAGCAAATAATATAGAAGCAATTAAAACATGCTGATGTAATAACATATCAACTATGTGATTTAAGAATTTTATCAGTATATTATGGATGTTTGGAACCTGTTTAGCTGAACTGTATGCATTGCTTAAGGTTTCTAGTTTCTCTGATGTGAATACTTCGGGATCATTATTCATCCAATTAGCGACCATATAGACTTCAGAGTCAGCGCTAGCTATAGTCTCCGGGTTAAAATCATAATCTTGAATGTTTGACCTATAGTAATTGTATTGATTGAATTCATCTATTCCAGGGGTATTAGCATTTATATAATCACCTATAGTAAAGCTTAGAATTATCAAGGATGCAGCAATAAGTATAGTAATCAAGCTGTTTTTGAAGACAATAAAGTTGTCTTTTCGAATATCAAGCAATTCGAAGAGATATACAATTAATAGAAAGGGACATGTAGAAAACAAAACACTTACCCTTAGCATACTAGCTAAAACCAAAATAATGATGCAAGTAATAGATAATGCAAGGCACTTTTTATTCTTGAGTGAGTAGATTAGACCGATTCCACCAGATAATAATGCAAGCGCGGCGGTCTTTGTAAATTGAACCAGAAATAGAGGTTCAATAATAACAGATAATACGATTATTCCAACTATCAGACTAACACTCTTATATTTGTCGCTAAATACATAAATCAGAATAAAAATAGACAATAGACAAATGCTATAGTGCATAATAAAAAACCAATTAACACCTGGTAATACAGATACTAATTGATATAGTATTATTCCGAGAATTCTGTTTATAAAAACAAGGAAAGAAGATCCTTCATTTCCGTTAATACCATACAATAGTGATTCCATACCAGGATCATCGTTGGTCTCATATATAGGATGCACTAATAAAGCAAAAACAAGTGCAACTAAGCATAATGAGAAAGCAATAAACGAACTACGGTGTTTTGATATGAAAGCCTTTAAATCTGTTATATTCATTTTGTTATATGAAATTAGTCTACAACTAACCTAAATTATAATTTATATTATATAATAACATAAAATAGAAAATTGAATGGGTTTTAAATATGGAAAAGTCTTCGACTAGTATATATTCTCGCATTTGCATAAGTATAAAGAAGCATCCATTGCTTCTTGCTTTTGTGTTTAATCTAGTTGCTTTTGCATTTAGATTAATAGTTTTTGATGTTAAATATGAGGTTTCTGATGATTTTATTACTGATGCTGTTCTATCAGGTGCTTTTGGTAATGGTTTTGACCCGGATCTATTATTCGGTAATATAATACTAGGATACTTTTTGGTTTTTCTTTATAAGCTTATACCTGCCATCAGTTTCTATTTTGTTTTACTTATAGTTCTTGGCTTTATTTCTACAACATGTATTGTCTTTCTCCTTTTTAAAAAGAAGATCAATTTTGTCACAATATGCATGTCCCTGATTTTCATTGATTTCTATACAGATGATTTGTTTACACTGATACAGTTTACGAAAGTCGCAGCAGCTTCTGGTATTGCTGGTGGGTTATTGATTTTGTATAGCCTTTGGGAAGCAAAAACTCATAGATATGCCTATATTATTGCAGGATTAGTATTAATGATCTTGGGTACTATGGTTCGTTTCTCAGCTATATATGTTTTTGCTGTATTCTTGGTTGTTGTATTTATCTGCAATTGTTTAAGATATTTATTTAATCATAATGAGGCCAGCAAGAAGAGGCATTTGAATAGAGAAGATTATCTGTTATTACTTAAACGATTTCTTGTGTGTTTATTTATTATTGGAATACTGTTTGTTTTAGAATACTTAGGTACTTGGCTAAGTAATCTTAATGAAGGTCATAAAGAGTTTAACGAATACAGTTATCTTCGTTACCATATTACGGATGTTGCTACTCCCAATTATAAAGATGTTGAGAAAGAATATGAGCAGTTGGGTCTAGATTATCTTGACTTTGTTATGTTGAATTCATGGAGTTTTGATGATCGAAGTGTTTATTCTGATGAGATTCTCCAAAAAGTAGCAGAGATTCATCAAAGTGCTAAGGATAATAACCCAGTATACGCTTATGATGTATTAAGAATAATGTCAGAACGTCGTGTTTTTACCTATCCTGCAACTATAGCGATTTATATACTTGCAATATTTGCATTTGTATTGGAAAAAAGACATTATTATTCGTTGATCCTGATAATTGTTTCCTTATCATTTATAGCGGGTTTTGTGTGTTGGGGAAGAAATGTCTATCGAGTTGAATGGAGTATTCTTTTTTGCGCCGCTTCTTGTCTTATTTCTTTCTTTGACTATAACGAAGCCAATATATTCTCTAAATTGAAAACAAAAGTTGTAGGGAAGGATATTCGATTAATATCCGTAATAGTTTCAATTTTGACCGTTGAACTTCTTGTCGTTAGATTGCCGAGAATCTATATGAGCCAATCGTACTTATATAGTTCAGACAAAGAATACTATAAGTATTTTGTGGATACTATGCTGTATTCAGGTGAATATATACCCAATAAATTGAGTTGCCCGACGGTTACTCGCAAACCGTGTCTTAATCTTATCAACTATATGAAAGAAGATACTGAACACTTTTATTATGTTGATTTTGGAACAGGAATACAAACACTCTATTTCAATTATGATCCTTGGATTCGACCTGAACCAAGCGTGTTCTGTAACGATTATGCTTATTTTGGTGGTGTTACAATGAGTCATCCGGGTGAGATTTATGCTCTGAACTATAATGAATGTGATCCATACAATCCCTTTAAGAGCCTGGTTAATGATAATGTTTTATTGATTGATGGGTGGGGCTATGAGTATAAACTGGAATATATAGTCCGTTATTACTATCCAGATGCGAAGATAGAATTATATGATATTGTTGATGGATATCCGATTTGGAATATTTATGTCTGATAGCATAAAACGCATTGTTTTAGAGATTCGCTACTTTGCTTTTGAGACTATTGTCGGAGGGTATTGAGAATGGATCAGAGATGGGTGAACAGTATCAGCCAACTTAATCAACGTCGAGCGAGTGTGGCTGCGGCTGGCGGTTTTGAACGAATTGAAAAGCAGCATGCATCCGGCAAGTTAACTGCTAGGGAACGCATGGAAGCACTCTTTGATGATGGAACTTTTGTTGAGGTTAATGATCAGATTGCTTCACGTTGTAGTAATTTTGGCATGGACAAAAAGCAGATAGCCGGTGATGGAGTGGTTACCGGTTATGGCTATATTCTCGGAAGATTGGCGTTTGCTTCGTCTCAAGATTTTACAATTATCGGTGGTTCATTAGGTGAAGCTCATGCCTTGAAAATATGTAGGGTTATGGACATGGCCTTAGAAATGAAAGTGCCTTTCATTTCTATTAATGACAGTGGGGGCGCTAGAATTGAGGAAGGAATTGACAGCCTATCAGGTTATGCTGAGATCTTCTACCGTAATACTATTGCTTCAGGAGTGATACCTCAGATATCTGTTATCATGGGGCCTTGCGCCGGAGGTGCTTGTTATTCACCGGCAATTACTGACTTTATATTTATGACTGATTATAGCCAGATGTATATTACAGGGCCTGCTGTCGTAGAATCGGTAACTGGAGAAATCATATCATCTGTCGATCTTGGTGGCGCAACTGTTCATAGTGCGGTATCTGGTGTTGCCCACTTTGTATATCCAGATGATCTTTCTTGTCTTAATGGTGTTCGCCGACTTATGGGCTATTTGCCCCAATGTAATCTTGAGGAATCAATAACTGTTCACGGAACTCCAATTGATAACAGTGCGTCATTAATTTCATTTGTTCCTGCTGATCCAAAGAAAGCATATGACGTTAGATGCGTTATCAATTCTTTGGTTGACAAGAACAGTTTCTTGGAGGTTCAGGAATCATATGCTAAGAATATCGTAATCGGCTTCGGCCGTTTGGATGGTGAAACAATAGGACTCATTGCAAATCAGGCCTTGTATATGGCCGGTTCCTTGGACATAAATGCATCAGATAAGGCTTCGCGTTTTATACGTTTTTGTGATAGCTTCAATATACCACTACTTACACTTGTTGATGTCCCGGCATTCTTGCCCGGTTCACAGCAGGAGCATGGAGGTATCATACGACATGGTGCTAAGCTTTTGTATGCATATTCTGAAGCTACTGTTCCTAAGGTTAGTCTTATAATGCGCAAAGCATACGGCGGAGCATATATTGCTATGAACAGCAAGGAAACAGGTGCTGATATAGTCTTTGCTTGGCCTATTGCCGAGATAGCTGTTATGGGTGCATCCGCTGCTGTCAGTATCATAGGCAAGAAGGAAATTGGAAATGCTGAAAACCCCATTGCTAAGAAGGAAGAACTGACGAACGCATATGACGAAAAATTCATGAACCCTTATATTGCTGCTGAACATGGCTACGTTGATGAAGTAATCCTCCCTGAAGAAACAAGGTCTAAGGTTGCAACATCATTTAGGATGCTTAAGACAAAAGAACGCTCATTGCCCTACAAAAAACATGGCAATATTCCATTATAAGGTGGATTTGAATAATGGAAGAATCATTGATTATAGCAATGACAGTTGCTGCAATAGCTGAAGAATATGGTGTTAATACAAATCGTGTTTTAGTTCGTTCATTCAAGGAAGTTCAAAAGACAAGTCTTGAACGTTTTATTGAGGATAACAATATTTCGTATCATAAATATCAACTAGGAGAATAATAGTACATGAGCAAATTTCGTATTTCTATTGAAGGTAAGACATATGAAATGGAAGTTGAGATGTTAAGCAGTTCTGGTGCCCTTGCACAGCCTGCAAATAATCCAATTACTTATACTTCTACCACACCCATAGAATTTTCAAAGCCTTTAGCAGTTACTTCAGGTTCTGTTGTTGCCCCTATGCCGGGTAAAATTATTAAAATCCTTAAGAATAAGGGTGATGAAGTAAGAACTGGCGATGTTGTTCTAATACTTGAAGCGATGAAAATGGAAAATGAGATTACTTCTCCAATAAGCGGAATAGTTGCTTCACTTAACTGCACCGAAGGTTGCTTCGTTGCCGGCGGTGTGGTTTTGTTCGATGTAAATTGAGGGTTGCTTAATGAGCGAACTATTTGAAATCAGAAAGCCGTTATTGATTACTGATACGATCCTTCGCGATGCGCATCAATCACAAGCGGCAACTAGAATGAAACTGGAAGATATGTTGCCAGCTTGTAAAAGTCTCGACAATATTGGTTACTGGTCTATCGAATGTTGGGGTGGAGCGACTTTCGATGCCTGCATGAGATTCCTTGGTGAAGATCCATGGGAAAGATTAAGAACGCTTCGTAAAGCGTTGCCTAATTCAAGGCTTCAGATGCTGCTTCGTGGTCAGAATCTTTTGGGTTATCGTCACTATGCAGATGATATGGTGGATTCATTCTGCCGCAAATCAATAGAGAATGGTATTGATGTAGTTCGAATCTTTGATGCCTTAAATGATGTTCGTAACCTGGAGACTTCCCTTAAGTCAGTTAAGAAGTATGGCGGCATAGTTGAAGCTGCCATTTGCTATACAGTCAGTCCTGTTCATAATGAGGATTACTTCGTGAAGAAAGCTATAGAATTAGAACAAATGGGTGCTGATACGATCTGTATAAAAGATATGGCAAACCTTTTGCTTCCATTCGATGCATTCAACCTCATAAAAAAGCTAAAAACAGTGTTGTCTATTCCCGTTCATCTTCATACTCATAATGCTACGGGTACCGGATCTATGGTATATCTTATGGCAGCTATGGCGGGGGTTGATATTGTTGATTGTGCGTTGTCACCGTTTGCTAACGGCACCTCTCAGCCTGATACTGAATCGCTTGTTGCGACTTTGTCTGGAACAGATCGTGATACAGGACTTAACCTAAAAAGGCTTAATGATGCTGCAGTATATTTCAGATCGGTTGCGGATAAGATGGAAAAAGAAGGGCTCATCAGTTCAAAAGTGCTCCGTGTTGATCCTAAAACTCTTACTTATCAGGTGCCAGGTGGAATGCTCTCGAATCTTATATCACAACTAAGACAGTCAAATGCGATAAACCGGTTGGATGATGTTTTGGCAGAGGTGCCATGTGTAAGAAAAGACTTTGGTTATCCTCCACTCGTAACTCCTACGAGTCAAATAATAGGCACACAGTCTGTATTGAATACGCTTATGGGACATTATAAGTCATTTACCAAAGAATCAAAAAGCCTTCTTCGTGGCGAATATGGTGAGTTACCAGGACCAGTGAATGAAGAAGTTAGGAAGATGGCCATTGGAAATGAAGAAATCATCACTTGCCGTCCTGCAGATCTCATAATACCGGAGTTGGATTCTGTTAGAAAGCAATACTGCGGATTGGCTGATTCTGAAGAAGATATTTTAAGTTGTGCTATGTTCCCGCAGTTAGCTCCTGATTTCATTAAAGCTCGAGATAATACTGGAGTTCATGATATTTCAGTAGACTGGATTCGTAGTGGAGGTTAATTATTTTTTGATTTATACATTTACAGTTTATAAGATAGAGTATAATGACTAAGAAGGATTAGATAACCACGGTGTTTATGATTAATTTCAATGAGCCTACATTAGTTGGAAAAGAACTGGATTATATAAAGGATGCAGTTACCGTAGAGCATAAGTTGTGCGGAGATGGTAAGTATACGCGCAAATGCGATAAGTGGATTGAAGATAATACAGGTGCATCAAAAGCCATGCTTACCACATCGTGTACTCATGCTCTTGAAATAGCCGCAATGCTCTGCGACATAAAAGAAGGTGACGAGGTCATAATGCCTTCCTATACATTTTGCTCCACTGCTGATGCTTTCGTATTAAGAGGAGCCAAAGTGGTCTTTGTTGATATCAGACCTGATACTATGAATATCAATGAGGATTTGATTGAAGAGGCGATAACCAGTAAGACAAGGGCTATCGTTCCTGTTCATTATGCTGGTGTTGGTTGCGAGATGGATAAAATCATGGCTATAGCTGCTAAGTATAATCTAAAGGTTGTAGAAGATGCAGCTCAGGGTGTGAAGGCTTCCTATAAGGGCAAAACTCTCGGATCTATCGGCGATTATGGATGTTTTAGTTTCCACGAGACAAAGAATTACTGTATGGGTGAGGGTGGTGCAATTCTTCTGCGTGATCCTGTTATGGTTGAGCAGGCCGAAATAATAAGAGAAAAAGGAACAAACCGTTCAAAGTTTTTCCGTGGCCAGATTGATAAGTATACCTGGGTCGACATGGGTAGTTCATATCTTCCGAGTGAGCTTAACGCTGCTTATTTATGGGCTCAATTAGAAGATGCGGAAGCTATCTTTGATGACAGAATGGCTAAATGGAAACTGTATTGGAATCTGTTAAGCAATAGTGATGTTCTGAAGGATAAGATTGAGTTACCTTATATACCTGATTATTGTAAACATAACGCGCATATGTTCTACATTAAGACAAAGGATTTGAATGAAAGATCAAGACTTATCTCATTTCTCCGAGAGAACGGTATTAATGCAGTTTTCCATTATGTTCCGCTACATTCTGCAGAAGCCGGACTGAAATATGGCAGATTCAGTGGCGAGGATGTCTATACAACAAGAGAGAGTGAAAGAATATTAAGGTTGCCGTTGCACTATGGTTTAAAACAGAATGACATTATGTATATAAGTGATTGCGTGTGTTCATTCTATAAGGACAATTAAGGATTTGAAGGCTTTGCTATATGAATAGAATCTCTTTTGTTATTCCCTGTTACAGATCAGAAAATACTATAAAAACTGTTATTGAAGAAATAGATAAGACTATGTCTGATCATTCAGGGTATTCTTATGAGATTGTTTTAATCAATGATTATTCTCCTGATGGGACATGGCAAACCATATCTGATCTTGCACGTGAAAACGACAGGATAACAGCTGTAAATTTAGCAAAAAATTTCGGCCAACATTGTGCGTTAATGGCAGGATATAGTCTGACTAATGGTGATATTGTCGTGTCGTTAGATGATGATGGGCAGACACCGTCAAGCGATGTTTTTAAATTAATTGAAGAATTAGATGATAATACTGACGTTGTATATGCGTCGTATATTGAGAATCATCAAAACCTATTTCGAAGATTAGGTTCGGATTTTGCCCAAGCCGTAAACAAGGTTATGCTTGGCATCAAAGAGGATCTACCAAAAGGCAGCAGTTTTTTTGTTATGAAAAGATATGTTGTCGATGAAATCCTGAAATATAAGCATGCTTATCCATTCATCTTCGGTCTTGTATTAAGAGCAACCAGAAGAGTTGTTATGGTGCCTATAGAACAAAGAGACAGATTAAGCGGTAGATCCGGTTATTCTCTACGAAAACTGATTTCTTTGTGGCTTAATGGCTTTACTTCGTTTTCCGTTTTGCCTTTGGAGTTTGGAACTTATATCGGATTCATATTTGCTGCGGTGGGTTTTATTGTAGCGATCATTACTGTTATCAATAAAATCGTTAATCCATTAGTTCAGACAGGCTGGAGTTCTATTTTTGCTGCAATTCTTGTTATTGGCGGTATTATTATGATCATGTTAGGTCTAATCGGTGAATATATTGGTAGGATATACCTATGTATCAACAATTCGCCTCAATATGTCATAAGAGAAATTGTCTCAAGAGGGAATAGTAATGAGAGTAATTGATGCTGTTTGGGAAAAAAGGAATCTTGGCGTTGATGCTGTAGAGATTATTGTTGAAGCCTGTGACAGTATTGAAGAAATTGTTCGTGTATTGGATCAATACAATGATGTTGGATATACAGTGGTGAAGTGTCCTTCTGATTATCCGGAAGCTGTTGCGACTATACAGATTAGTGGATTTAGTATGATTGAAGCGACGATGTCATTGTCAATTAAAACAACTGATTTAAAGGTGCATCCCAGATTTGAAGGATTGATTCAGCGCTGTTCATACAGTGAGATGAGTGAAAATGATATTGAGTTTATGGAGGATCAGATTCGCAAAGGTTTATTCAGCACTGACAGGATATCTATTGATCCGGTATTCTCTAGAGAAATCGCTTCCCGTAGATACATTAATTGGATACGTGATCTTATAAAAAAGGGCACCCCCTGTATAAAAGTGCTGTTTGATGGCAATCCAATTGGTTTCTTTATTAGTAGTAAAATTTCAGATACCGTGTATGATGGTGTTTTGGCAGCGGTTTACGAATCCTTTATGAATTCTGGAATGGGTTATTTTGTTCAGTGGGCTGGCGTTGATTATGTTAGATCGCTTGGTGCAAAAAAGTATTTGGGTCACATATCTTTGAATAACCCAAGCGTTCTTAAAATATTATTGTCATTGGGGTATAATATTTCAAATATACAATATGTATTTGTGAGACACGGAGGATTTTAGTGTGAGTACTGAAGAAAAAATAGCCAAAATTGAAGAGATTATGGAACTTGATGCCGGTGAGCTTTCGATTGATTCGCGTTTAGTGGATCTTGATGAGTGGGATTCCATATCAATTCTTTCTTTTGTTGCTATGGTGGGTGATGAGTTCGGAAGAGAGATATCGACTGAAGAAACAAAGAGTATTGTTACGGTCGGTGATGCGATAAAGTTTATGGAATAAGATGAGCAAGTATCTTGTTTTGGGTGCTTCATCTGGTATAGGAAGGGCTGTTGCTGAGGAACTTGCTGCAGAAGGTCATTCTTTGATATTGGGATCTTCTAATGAAGAACGCCTAAATGAAGTCAGAATGGCCCTGAATAATCCTGAGTTGCATAAGATGGCTGTGTTTGATGCTAATGTGCCTGATTCGTTAAATGGCATATTTGATTTTTCTGTTTCTGATGGAAACAAACTGGATGGACTGGTTTATTCTGTCGGTACAGTCAAAATAACACCGTTGAGAACTATTAAGTCTGAAGATATTGATACTGTATTTCAAATTAATTTTAAGTCTTTTTTACTCTCGGTTTCGCTATTTGCAAAAAAGAAGTATTCTTCAGGCGGAAGTGTTGTTGCCATATCCGCTGCAAATGCACACTATCCCCAAAAATGCATGAGTGTATATGCTGCCAGTAAGGGCGCAATTGAAGCAGCAGTCAAGACGCTCGCTGTTGAATTGCATGATCAAAACATCAGAATAAATGTTGTTGTTCCCGGAGCAACAGATACCAAAATGGTAAAAAACATTCCGAGTGAACAGTTATCTTTAATATCAAGCAAACAACTTATGGGTTTACTATCTCCTGCTGATGTTTCCGGTGTTGTTTGTTTCTTGCTTGGAGACAAATCAAAGGCAATTACCGGCAGAACTGTTTTCGCTGACGGAGGACTTTTGGGACAGTAACTAGATTTGTGCATCCTTCAAGGGTTTATGGCTGATTTATTTATCGACAGTGATGGTAATCTGATATCAGACATTGATATCAAGCAAGCCCTCTTTAATGTGGGGGCAGATCAGTGCGATACTCTTTTTATTCACTCTGATATCATGTTCGGTTCGTTGATTCGAGGAATAAAGCGTATTGAATTATTGGATGTTCTGTATGAGCAGATACAAACGCTGAATGTAAGAAACATTATTGTTCCGACTTTCACATACAGTTTTCCTAACGGCGAAGATTATGATATAGCCAACAGCAGGACTTCTATGGGTGTTTTCAATGAATATGTTAGGAATAAAAATGGCAGATATAGAACGGAAGATCCGCTTCTTTCTGTCTCTGTGCCGGATCATTTGGAAAATCTGTTTAGCAACATAAGCTGTCACTCATTAGGAGATGGCAGTGCTTTGGATATTTTACATCATATGGATAATGTAAAATTCCTGTTTTTGGGAGCTGAGATGGGGGAGTGTTTTACATACGTCCATTATGTTGAAAAAATGATGAATGTTCCATATAGATTTGACATGCCTTTCAAGGGCAGAGTTATCTATCCTGATGGTACTGTGAAAATTAGGGTTCAAACCATTCATACACAGTGTGCAGGAGTAAGTCTTCCTGCCAAATATGATTATTTTGAAAAAGAAATGGAAAACAAAAGCTACCTTAAGAAGTGTTATTTGGGGAATAAATACATTGCATGTTTGTCTGAAAATGATGCTTATAGAGAAATCGTAGATCATATTAATAACAATATCAGTTATTTTTTGTCCGAGCCTTTCAACAGTACTGGTATTGTAAATCAGTACACTTACAGTACTGCCAACGGCAGAATCACGCATTGTTAGGAGGAATAGTATTATGAAGTGTCATCTTCTGGAGTATTTTGAGGAAACAGTTGAAAAGAAAGGTAATCTGATTGCTGTTAGACACAATGATCAAGAAATCGACTTTTTGACACTGAAAGATAAGGCTGTGAAACTAGGTCATTATATTACATCTATAATCGGTGAAGTCACTAACAGTCCTATAGCAGTATTTCTGCCCAAAGAAATTAATACTGTAATTGCGGATATCGGTATAATGTATTCTTCAAATCCGTTTATGAACCTTGATATTAAGACGCCTAAAGAAAGACTGGATAATATTTTTGGTCTGGTTAAACCTGCTGTGGTTATTACAAGCAGTAAGTATTGCAAGATTCTAGAAGATATTAGTATTCCGGTTGTGTTAATCGATGAGATCGATTGGAGTAATATGGATGCTTCTTATGACCATCTTTTAACGAGACGAAATGAACTTATTGATACGGATCCTTTTTGTCTTATCAACACATCGGGTTCTACGGGAACGCCTAAATGCGTTGTTCTGAACTTTAGGAGTTTCTTTGATTTCATAACTGTTTCCAATGATCGTTTCGGATTTGATGGGAGTGAGATAATTGGTTCCTTATCACCTGTTGTATTTGATATTTATGATTTTGAATTATGCATGCTTATGGTGAATGGATCTCAATTGGTGTTGCTTGATGCAATGCTTGCTGCATTTCCTGCAAGACTACTTGAGAAAATGTCTGAAGCTTATGTGAATTTCATTTTCTGGGTCCCTTCTATTATGGTAAACATAGCAAATATGGGTCTGTTAGATAAGATTTCATTGCCTGATCTTAAACTTGTTTGGTTTGCCGGAGAGGTTTTCCCGACAAAACAATTCTTGGTTTGGTATGACAAGTTGCCGAATGTGTTATTTGCTAATCTGTATGGACCTATCGAGATTACTCTTGATTGTACTTACTTTGTTGTTGAAGAGCGTCCGGTTGAGACTGAGCCTCTTCCAATTGGAATCCCTTACCGCAATACCGAAGTGCTTATTCTTAATGATGAAAATAAGATTTGCGAAGTAGGCGAGGAGGGTGAGTTGTGCGTAAGAGGATCATCTCTTGCCATGGGTTATTACAATAATCCTGAGAAAACAGCAAATGCTTTTACTCAAAATCCATTAAACAGCTCTTATCCCGAGTTGATCTATCGAACGGGTGACATAGTGTATAAGCGTTCTGACGGTAATATCATGTTTAAGGGTAGAAAGGACAGCCTTATCAAACATATGGGATACCGTATAGAGTTAGGTGAAATAGAACATGTCATTGAGAATGATTTAAAAATCGTTAAGTACTGTTGTGCCGTATATCAATATGAAAAGAAAGAAATAATCCTTTACTATGAAGCAGAGCAGGATATTACTGATAAGGAGTTCAGAATGGCAATTGGCAAAATGTTTCCATCATATATGATTCCTTCTGTGTATATAAAGATGGATGAGCTCCCTAGGAATACGAACGGTAAAATCGATAGATTATTGCTGAAAAACAAGGCTAATGAAGTATGAATGTTGCATATGTTATACTTATTTGAGCCTTTTGGGCTAAATTATGTAGAATAATTAATTATATTATAGATGGGAGACATGACGATGGATAAGATATTTGAAATGTTGGAAGAAATCAAACCGGAATTTGATTTTCATTCGAGCGAGAACTTTATTCTTGACGGTTTCTTGGATTCATTCGATATTGTTCTGCTGACTAGCATGTTGGAAGAGACATACAAAATTAAAATTGATGGTTTGGATATTGTCCCGGAGAATTTCTCGAATGTAGAAAGCATATTGCAGTTAGTGGAAAAGAGTGGGGGGAATGCATGATAACTCATTTCAAAGGTAAAAAAATATCATCTATATTGGGTGTTTTACCTGAGAATGATTATTATTTTGATGATGAGGTAACCAATTATAGTTTCCCCGTTAAACAAACTCTCCGTTTAAAAAAAGTAATGGGTTATGAGAAACATAGTTTGGTTAAAGAGGGTACAACTGTATCTGATTTGGCTATTTTTGGGATAGAGCATATCCTTAAAAATAATTGGATATCAAAAGAAGAAATAGGAGCCGTTATCGTGGTTTCACTTTGTCCGGATAACTTTGTTCCTCACATCAGTTCTATTATTCATGGTCATTTCAATCTGGGAAATGATGTTTTGTGCCTGGATATTCCTCAGGGTTGTTGCGGTTATCTTGTCGGTCTAATGGAATCATTTATGCTTCTTGATCATTTGTCCGGTAAAAAAGTTGTTCTTGTGAACGGAGATATACTTAGCCGCAAAGTATCGCATTATGATAGAAATGACTTTCCGCTTATAGGTGATGGCGCTACTGTTTCAATAATAGAAAATAGTGATTTGAACGATCACATATATTTTGAATTGAATTATGACGGTTCAAGACGAGATGCTCTTATAATCCCCGCAGGAGGCTTTAGAATGCCTTCAAGCTCTGAAACCGCTGTTTTGCATGATCTTGATGATGGTAATAAGCGTTCGCTCGACAATATGAAAATGGATGGGACTGCTATTTTTAATTTTGTACAGAATGAAGTCCCTGTAATGATTAACAGGATATTCAAAGATAATGCTCTTGATATTAACAGCATTGATTATTTTTTCTTCCATCAGCCCAACCGGTTTTTATTGCAGAAATTAGCTGAAAAACTTGGTGTCGGAGAAGATAAGTTACCCATGAATCTTGTCGAAAAACACGGTAATCCGAGTGGCTGTTCAATACCACTTGTTATTTTGCTTAATGCTCCCGAGGATATATATCAAAAAGAATATGATTGTTGTCTCTCTGCTTTCGGTTCCGGACTGGCTTGGGGAACGATTCTTATGAGAATTGGCAGGATGGATAATCTGGAGCTTATTAGAAGTGATTTGTGATATTAATACATCTGCGTTGCTTGAGGTCTTGGATTCGCTTAAAAGAGAACACGGAAAACTGATTACTAATTCTTTCCGTTGTTTCCCTTCTGAGTTGGATAGGATATGGCGTGTTATTTATAATTCTAAAGCCTTAATTATCTTGATTACGGATAATGGTGTAATTAGAATCGAGTTCTTTGCAACTGATATTACAGATTTGAAAGGTCTTGTAGATGAGCTTCCCACAGGTGAATATGATCTGGAATTTCTGTATAGGAAAGAAAATCCGTATTTATCTTCTTTCATGTCTCTGGGTTTTGAATTATATAAGACAATGATGAGATATTGTAACTATGATATTGGAAGGACTTTGGAAGAAAACAAACTACAGCTGGATGTTTACAGACCGCTGAAAGATTATGTGGTTTTGGATCAGATGCAATTTCTCAAAATTAAACACCTGCTATTTGATGCTTTTGATCCTCGAATCAGTCATATTCCGTGTGATGAGGATTTACACTGTTTTATTGATAATGGTGAATTCTTGGGCATAACGATCGGTGACCAATTGGCGACACTTTTGCAAAGAAAACTAGAGAATAGAAGATTCTATATCAATCAAGTGATCAATACTTCGGAGCCTATTTTTGTCCATAGTATAATGATTGGTGAATTGGAAAAATATGTCAAATCGGGAGGCAAATATGTTTATTCATGGATTGCATCTGATAATACGGCATCTATTAGATTCCATCAAAAGTATGGACTGAAACCGGATTTGATAATGAACGATAATATGACCATTAGTAAATAGGTGATTTCGTGACTGAAAACAAGAACCGACATTTATTATTAGTTGTATTGTTGCTACACGGTTCGCTCCTGATGTACTCTTTTTCGGGTGTGTTCAGCAAAATGGCCTCCGGATTTGGTTTTCTCAGTCTGGAGTTTTGTTTTTGTTATGGTGGATTATTACTTATACTCGGGCTATATGCGATCTTTTGGCAACAAATAATCAAGAGAATACCTTTGACACTTGCATACGCTAACAAGGCCGTAACTGTTATCTGGGGAATGATATGGGGAATTGTTTTCTTTGGCGAAAGTATATCAGCAACAAAAGTGGTTGGTGCAGTTATTGTTATTGTGGGTGTAATACTCTATTCTCTTGAAGACAATAAGCTGTCTACTGAGGAGGATAAGGTCACATGAGCGTGCTTTTCTATGCCGGAATACTTGTCCTTGGTGTTTTTATCAGTTCATTCTCTCAGATCCTTCTAAAGAAATCTGCAAATAAGAAGCACGAGTCTTTAATAAAAGAATACCTTAATCCGATTGTTATCAGTTCGTATCTGATCTTTGTGCTGGCTACTTTTATGTCGATATATGCGTATAAAGGAATACCGCTATCAATGGGAGCAGTGCTGGATTCAACCGGTTATATTTTTGTTACCATTCTTGGTGCTATATTTCTCAAGGAGAAACCTACTATTAAGAAGATCATTGCGTTGGGCTTTATAATCTTAGGGATAGTAGTCTATTCACTGTAGTTATAAATGGTGCAATTATGATTTCCAAAAGAGATTCTTTGTTTCTTAAAGGTTTAGCCATATTACTATTGGTATATCATCATAACTGGTATGACACATCATTGTTGTCTCCATTAAGGACGGGAACCAGAATTATCGTTTGGATTTTTCTGTTTATTACGGCTTACGGTTATTCATCACAATTGGATACTACGCAAAACAAACATCCTGTTAAGTTTGTTATAAAGAGGCTTGCTTTGATTTATGTTCCATTTTGGATATGCGGCATAGTGAACTTAGCTGTATATCTATGTGTTGATCCTGGAATGGTAGTATCTTTCTATTTTGGACTTCCTATTAATTGGTTGTTAGACATATTCAGTGTATCGCAGTATTTCGGAACGCCTTGCTTGTTAGGTGGTTGGTACATTAATATGCTGGTTTTGATTATAATGGCGTTCCCTTTAATATATTTTGTCGTTTCGAAACTAAAATGGTTTTCAATATTGCTAGTATTGGCTCTGACATGGTTTTTACCTTGGAAGATCTATTATGAATATGGTGGTTATTTGGATGAGTACTTACTTATAGTTGTTCTTGGAATCTTGTTCTATAAGTACAGGTGTTTTAAGTATTTGCCAAAGATAAATAGTAATTTGCGCCTGCCGCTCATTGCCATTACAGTCTTAGTTTTTATAGCAGCCTTATGTTTTAGGTATGAATACATACAATATGTATCAAACAATATTATTCTTAGATTCGATCCATTATCAACACTTATGGCTTTAGCTGTTATATCTGCTATTTATATGTTTCGTCGTGATGGTAAGTTTTCTGCTGTTTTTGAGAAGTTAGGGTCTTATTCGGCGGATATATTCTATATACATTCTATTTTTTATAATGCTGTTTTTCCTGTTCTAGGAATAAACAACCCTATACTTACTTTTGTTCTTTGTTTTTCGGTGAGTCTGCTGATATCGATGGGAATTGAGTTCATTAAGGGGAAAACAGGCTTCAATCAAAAACTCAGGATAGGAATAGATAGAATGCTGAATATATCTTCTGCCAAGTAAAAATGCTTGACACCTGACAACCCTTCTGTTATTATCCTCAAGGTCTTGAACAAAGGAGTACTGTGCCCTTATGAAGGAAAAATCGGTCAGAACAGGCATCTTACTTGATTTCTACGGGAATCTCCTTACGGACAAGATGCGCGAGGCCTGCGAGAGTTATTACAACGAAGATCTGTCGCTGGCTGAGATCGCAGAGTCTTCCGGCATCTCGAGACAGGGTGTGTACGATACGATACACCGTGCCGAGAAGCAGTTGGAAGAATACGAAGAGAGACTGGGGCTTCTGGAGCTTTTCGAGAAGCAGCAGGCGAGAGCGAAGAAAGCTCTTGAGATGATAAATAACGGCGACAGCACATCGGCTGCGCGTGAGTTAGAAGAACTGATAGAGGAAATGTAACAGGTGTTTGAGAGCCTACAGAGTAAACTTGCTGATATAACGTCCAGGATGCGCGGCAAAGCCCGTGTAACCGAGTCTGACATCAAGGACATGATGCGCGAGATAAGGATGGCGCTCCTTGAAGCCGATGTTGAGTACGGCGTTGTCAAAGATTTCGTGAAGGACATGACGGAGAAGTGCCAGGGTGCGGATATCCAGGGCTCTTTTACTCCGGGCCAGCAGATCGTAAAGATCGTCAGGGATTCTCTTACGGAGCTCCTCGGAGGCGAGGAAGGCGACGAGAAGATCGCAGTATCCGACTCCGGCTTTACCACGATAATCCTCTATGGTCTTCAGGGTGCAGGTAAGACAACGACAGCAGTTAAGCTTGCAAGACTCCTTAAGGCTTCAGGCAAGAAGCCGATGGTCGTATCCGTTGACGTGCACAGACCCGCGGCTGCCCAGCAGCTCAAGGTATTGGCAGACGGCGCAGGGATCGAATCTTATATCGATCCCGAAGAGAAGGATGCCGTTAAGATCGCCAGAGACGGTGAGGGCAGAGCGAGATACATGCTCTGCAATTACCTAATCATAGATACTGCAGGCCGTACGGTCGTTGATGACGAGCTCATGGACGAGCTTAAGAGCATCAGCAGTGAAGTTAACCCTACCGAGAAGCTCCTTGTAGTCGATGCGATGATCGGTCAGGAAGCCGTTAATGTTGCCAAGACCTTCGAAGAAGCGATCGGCATGGACGGTTTCATCATGACCAAGCTCGACGGTGATGCCAGAGGCGGTGCCGCACTCTCCATCAGGAAGCTTACGGGCAGGCCGATCAAATACATCTGTACAGGCGAGAAGGTAGATGCCATCGAGCAGTTCTATCCCCAGCGTATGGCGGACAGGATCCTCGGAATGGGCGATGTCGTATCACTCATCGAGAAGGCTTCCGTAGCGGTAGACGAAGAAGAGGCTGCAAAGACGATGGAGCGCATGATGAGCTCTTCGTACAATCTGGATGACCTCTATTCGCAGTTCGAGCAGATGAAGAAGATGGGTTCTCTGAAGGACCTGGTGGGCATGATCCCCGGTACGGCCGGCAAGGTCAATGAGGAAGACCTGGATGACAGGATCGTCGACAGGCAGATGGCCATCATCTCCTCTATGACCAAGAAGGAGAGGAAGATGCCTTCCATCCTCAATGCCAGCCGCAGGAAGAGGATCGCGACAGGTGCAGGCGTAGAGGTATCCGACGTAAACAAGCTCATCACGCAGTACGAGCAGACCGCCAAGATGATGAAGCAGTTCTCCAACGGCAAGGGCGGCATGAAGATGCCTAAGGGCTTTGCCAAGCAGGCCGCGAAAATGGGTCTCGGCCCGACCGGCGGCATGGGTGGAATGGGCGGCATGGGAGGCTTCGGCGGCCTAGGCGGATTCGGCAAGCCCAAGCAGACCGAAGAATTTGACGGACAGCCCAGAGGAAGAAGAGACGTCAAGAAGAAGCGCAAGGGCAAGAGATAAACAGGTTCATCCCGCAGAAGCGAACAAGCAGATGCGATGATAATAAAAACTATAAATATTTTCCGGAGGAAAAGAAAATGGCAGTAAAGATTCGTTTAAGAAGAATGGGTAAGAAGAAGGCACCTTTCTATCGTGTAGTCGTAGCAGATTCACGTTACCCCAGAGACGGCCGCTTCATCGAGGAGATCGGTACTTATAATCCCCTCGTAGAAGAGGATCAGGTTAAGATCGATGCTGAAGCAGCTAAGAAGTGGATCGGCAACGGTGCTCAGCCTACTGACACTGTTAGAGCTCTTCTTAAGAAGCAGGGTATTATCTGATAGTCTGTGACTGTAATAGAACTACTCTAATTTTTAGGAAGGAGAACGTGATATGGACGATTTATTAGTTTATATTGCAAAGGAATTGGTTTCCAATCCCGACGAAGTAAACGTCAAGAAAACAGAGCGTGGCAACACGGTCATTTTCGAGCTTTCCGTTGCTCCTGAAGACACAGGAAAGATTATCGGAAAGAATGGCAAGAGAGCTCAAGCCATCCGTTCCATCATGAAGGCTAAGTATCTCAAGAGCGGTAAGCGCGTTATTGTAGATATCGTAGGCTGATGGAAGATTACATAATCAACGGCAGGATAATCGGCGCGCACGGTATCCGTGGGGAACTCAAGGTGGTTCCTCTTACGGATGACGCGCGCCGTTTTCTTAAGATGAAGGACTGCTACCTGTGCGGTCCCAAACTCGAGAACCT
>OCTW011611085.1_pt1 | contig 21178 bp, 21 predicted proteins | sample 1539671 | NCBI WGS metagenome assembly OCTW01 (sample SAMN02144230, study PRJEB22623) | gut metagenome | biome: sheep rumen | host: Ovis aries | place: New Zealand
TGCTGCTGGACGCGCCCTACGGCAGCATCACGCTGATCGAACTGGACAGCTGGGACGCTCTGGCGGCAAAGCTGGCGGCCCGGCTGAAGGACGGCGCGCGCTGACAGGGCTTCACTTCATTTAGAGTGCTGATGGAAAGTGCTGATGGAGGTGCCGGGGAATGCGGGCACAGCGGCTCAAGACCAAACTGCTGGCCATCGGGCTGATCCTGCTCTTTGGCGCGCTGGCCCTGTGGGCGGGCTACTGCATGCTGAACTACAGCAACCGCTGGTTCGCCTCCAGCAAGAATCCCCGCGTGCGCGCGCAGAAGGAGAACGTCATCGCGGGGAGCATCCTGGACCGCAGCGGGACGCCGCTGGCCTGGACAGACGCGGACGGCAGCCGGGTGTATCAGGCGGAGCTGGCCGCGCGGGAGGCGGTCGTCCATCTGGTGGGCGACAGCCAGGGCCAGGTCGGCAGCAGCGTGGAGAGCTTCCAGACCTCGTATCTGTACGGCTTTCAGGCGCCGGTGTGGGAGCTGTTCTCCGCGCTGTGGAACGGCGAGAGCCGCCGCGGCGATGATGTGACGCTGACCATCAGCGCCCCGCTGTGCACGGAGATCAGCCGCTTTTTTGACCTGTACGCCGCCTCCAGGGGCAAGCGCGGCGCCGCGGTGGTGATGAACTGGCGCACCGGCGAGGTGCTGGCGCAGGTCTCCCGCCCGGGCTTTGACCCGATGTGGCTGAGCGACAGCGCCTACCTGCAGCAGCTGACCGAGGACAGCAGCCATCCCTTCTGGAACCGGGTCACCCAGTCCGTCTACCCGCCCGGCTCCACCTTCAAGATCGTCACCGCCGCCGCGGCCCTCAGCCAGCTGGAGGACGCGCAGACGCTGGTCTTCGACTGCGAGGACGGGGCGCTGCCCTTTGCGGGCGGCAGCGTCACCGATTACAGCGGCGGCAGCCACGGGCTGATCGACCTGCGCACCGGCTTCGTGAAGAGCTGCAACAAGCTCTTTGCCACGCTGGCCGTGCGCGTCGGGCAGCAGGGCATGGCCCAGGCAGCGGCGGACTTCGGCTTCGGCGACAACTTCCTCTTCCGCGATCTGGTCGTGATGAATTCCCGCTTCCCGGACAAGGCGGAGAAGGAAGTGGAGCTGGCGGCCAGCGGCTTCGGCCAGAGCAGCGTCGGCGCGACCCCGCTGCACCTGTGCATGATCGCGGCGGGCATCGCCAACGGCGGCGTGATGCAGGAGCCCCGGCTGCTCCGGGCGGTCACCGGCGCGGGCGGCGCGCAGCGGCTCGGCTTCACCCCGGCCGTGTACCGCACCGCGGTCAGCCCGGAAACCGCCGCGATTCTGAAGGACTACATGCGGGGCGTCATCACCGGCGGCACCGGCAGCCGCGCCTCCGCCAGCGGCATGACGATCTGCGGAAAGACCGGCACCTCCGATTCCACGGAGGACGGCAGCGCGATCACCTACGGCTGGTTCACCGGCTTCAACGACGATGAAGCGCTGCCCATCGCGCTGTGCGTCATGGTGGAGGATATCGGCAGCGGCGAGTCCGGCGGCACGGCGGCCGCCCCCGTCGCGCGGGAGATCTTCCAGTGGTGCCGGCAGCACGCGAGCGAAATCATGGACTGACAATTCGGCGGGCAATACGGCCCCGGCGCCGGGAAAGGAAGCGGCATGGCCATCTTCGGGTTTGACGACAAGGCGGCGATCTATGATGCGACGCCGGTGGAGAATATGTTCATTACCCAGTATCTCCCCGCGGCGAACGGCGACCACGTCCGCGTCTATCTGTACGGGCTGATGCAGTGCCATCATCCGGTGGAGGGCATGTCCGTGGAGCAGATGGCGCGGGACCTGAACCTGACGGAGGAGCAGGTGATGAACGCCTTCCGCCACTGGGAGTTCCACGGCCTGGTGCGGCGCATCAGCGACAAGCCGCCGGTGTGGCGCTATCTGCCCGTGCTGCAGCAGAGCCTGATGAACCCCGGCCGCGAGAGCGACCCGGCCTACATGGCCTTCGCGGAATCCCTGTGCGAGTGCTTCGGCGACCGCCGGCAGCTTCACGGCGCCGAGACCACCCTCGCCTACGAGTGGGTGGAGGCCATGGGCCTGCCCGCCGAGGTCGTCATCGTGATGATCCGCCACCTGATCAACACCGCGGGGCCGAACTTCTCCTTCAAAACCACCGGCAACAAGACGGCCAGCCACCTGAAGGACGAGAACGCCCTGACCGTGGAGGCCGCGATGGAGCTGCTCGCCATGGACGAGAAGGCCGAGAAGGAGGCCAGCGCCATCGTCCGGCACCTGGGCGGGCGGCGGCGGACGGCCACCAAGGACGAGATCAACCTCTACCGCAAGTGGGTCAGCGTGTGGCACTTCACCTTCGAGGCCGTCGAGGCGGCCTGCGCGGCCACCGTGAAGACGAACAACCCCTCCTTCGCTTATCTGGACGCGGTGCTGAAGCGCCTGCACGAGCAAGGCGTGCGCGCGTCCACGGCGGAGCAGATGGAGCGGGCCCTCGCCGCCTCCGACGACCGCGCCGCCCCCGTCCGGCAGCTGCTGCGCACCCTGCGCATGCCGGACACCGCCTACAGTGAGGCCGTGCAGGCCGTGTACTACGGGCAGCTGCGCAGCCTCTACCCGGACAGCGTGATCCAGCTGGCCGCGGAGAGCGCCGCCCGGGGCCGCCGGAGCTGCACCCTGGACGACGTGATCGCCCTGCTGGAGGCCTGGCAGAAGCGCGGCCTGGCCACGGAGGAGGACGTGCGGGCCTACCTGCAGCAGTATCAGGAGGAGACCGCCCTGCTCTCGGAGCTGGGGCTGCGCTGGGGCAGGACGCCCTCCGGCCAGCAGGCCCACGACACGCTGCGCCGCTGGCGGAGCGAGTGGGGCTTCTCCGATGAAATGATCCGCGCCTGCGCCGAGTACGCCGCCGGCACAGAGCGCCCCCTCGCCTACCTGAACAGCCTGCTGGAAACCTATCAGAAGCTGCGCATCACAACGCCGGAGCAGGCCGCCGAGGAGCGCAGGGCCTGGCGCAGCAAGGCCGCCCCGGCCCAGCAGAAGAAGCTGCTCCCGGCCCAGCAGTACGCGCAGCGCGACTACAGCGGCGCGGACGAGGCGGGCCTGCCCGACTGGGTGATGCAGCGTTGGAAGGAGATGTACGGCGATGCGAAGTGACATTCTCCGCGCCGTGGAGGACGAGTTTGCCGCCCGCCGCGCCCGAAACCGCGCCGAGGAGGAGCGCCGCGAGGCGGAGATCGCCCGGCGCTGCCCGGAGGTGCTCCGCCTGCGCGAGGAGCGGCAGCAGCTGATCTACAGCGGCATCCGCGGCATGCTGCAGCAGCAGGGCGAGCTGCAGAGCCTGCCCGCGCGCATGGACGAGGCCAACCGCCGCATCGCCGCCGCCCTGCGGGAGGCCGGCTATCCGGAGAACTATCTCGATCCGATTTTCGACTGCCCGCGCTGCGAGGACCGGGGCTACACCGGCGAGCCGGTGCGGGAGATGTGCACCTGCATGAAGGAGGCCGTCAGCCGCCGGCTGCGCGGGGACATGGGCCTGAGTGAGGCCGCGCCGCAGACCTTCGAGAGCTGGCGGATGGACATCATCCCTGACCGGCCGCTGCCCGGCCTGGCCGTGACCCAGCGGCAGCTGAGCGCCATCGTGCGCACCCAGTGCGAGGAGTGGGCGAACCGCTGGCCGGACAGCCCGGTGCAGACCGTCCTGCTGGGGGGCGAGAGCGGGCTGGGCAAGACCTTTCTGCTGCACGCGATGGCCCGCCGCCTGCTGGAGCGCGGACAGCGGGTGATGCTGCTGAGCGCTTACCGCCTGCTGGAGGAGTGCCGCCGCGCCTGGTTCGGGGGCGACGACAGCGGCCTTAAGGAGATTCTCGCTTGCGATGTGCTGCTCATCGACGACCTGGGCGCGGAGCCGCTGATGCCCAATGTCACCATCGAGCAGATCTACCATGTGCTCAATGAGCGGCTGACCGCCGGCCGCGCCACGGTCATCAGCACCAACCTGACCATCGAGGAGCTCAAGGGCCGCTATACCGAGCGCATTGTCTCCCGCCTGACCGACCGCACCAGCGCGCTGACCGTCCGCCTGCAGGGCGACGATCTGCGCCGCGCGGCCCGCGGCTGAGGAAGGGAGGCGCCGCATGCTTTTGCTTCTGCTGGCCTTCGGGCCCATGCTGCTGGGCACTGCCGGGTATTTCTTCGGCCGGCGCAATCCCGGCGTGCGCAATGTGCTGGCCGTGCTGACCTGCGCCGCGGCGCTGGCCGGCTGCCTGTCGATGTGGAACCGGGAGACCGCCTGCGTGTGGGAGGGCTTCTGCGGCCTGGGGCTGCACCTGCGCGCCGACGGCTTCCGCAGCCTGTACGCGGGCATCGCCAGCTTCATGTGGCTGGTCTCCTGCCTGTTCACCCCGGAATACCTGCGCCATGACCACCGCCAGGGCCGTTACTGGTTCTTCAACCAGCTGACCCTGGGCGCGACGCTGGGCGTGTTCTTCTCCGACGACCTGTACACCACGCTGATCTTCTTCGAGATCATGTCGCTGACCAGCTATCCCTGGGTGGCGCAGGAGGAGACGCCCGGCGCGATGCGGGCCGCGCAGACCTACCTGGCCGTGGCGGTCATCGGCGGCCTGACCACGCTGATGGGGCTGTTCCTGCTGTGGCGGGAGCTGGGCACGCTGGCCTTCGATGAGATGCGGGAGGCGGTGCGCCTGCACGGCCTGGACGGCCGCATCACCGTGGCCTCGTGGCTGACGCTGTTCGGCTTTGCGGCCAAGGCGGGCCTGTTCCCGCTGCACATCTGGCTGCCCAAGGCCCACCCGGTCGCCCCGGCCCCGGCCTCCGCCCTGCTCTCCGGCATGCTGACCAAGAGCGGCGTGTTCGGCATGGTGATTGTCTGCACCCGGCTGATGGCGGGCAGCGAGGCCTTCGGCGGCGCCCTGCTGGCGCTCGGCGCGGTCACCATGCTGCTGGGCGCGGTGCTGGCCCTGTTCTCGATCGACCTGAAGCGCACCCTCGCCTGCTCCTCCGTCAGCCAGATCGGCTTCATCACCGTCGGCATCGCCACAATGAGCCTCCTGGGCGAGCACGGCTCCCTGGCCGCCACCGGCACGCTGGAGCACATGATGAACCACTCGCTGATCAAGCTGTGCCTCTTCCTGTGCGCGGGCGTGGTGTTCATGAACCTGCACCAGCTGAACCTGAACCGCATCCGCGGCTTCGGCCGGAGGAAGCCCCTGCTGCACGCCTGCTTCCTGCTGGGCGCCCTGTCCATCGGCTGCGTGCCGCCCATCGGCAGCGGCTTCAACAGCAAGAGCCTCCTGCACGAGGGCATCCTCGAATACATCGGGGTGCTCGCGGAGCGCGGCGTGTCCGTCGTACCCTTCAAGGCGCTGGAATACCTGTTCATCTTCAGCGGCGGGCTGACCGTCGCCTACATGACCAAGCTGTACATCTGCCTGTTCTGGGAGAAGAACGCCGACGCGGAGGTGCAGGCGGTCTACGACGGCATGGCGAAAACATACATCAGCCTGCCCTCCGCCGCCGCGCTGGTGCTCGCCGCCCTGCCGCTGCCCTTCCTGGGGCTGTTCGGCGAGGCGCTGATGAGCCCCTGCGCCGCGCGGTCGATGGCCTTCTTCGGGCAGCACGCGCACGGCCCGATTGCGTATTTCTCCGCCGAAAACCTGATCGGCGCGGCCGAGTCCATCGCGGTAGGCGCACTGGTCTATCTCCTCGTCGTCCGGCGGCTGCTGATGCGGGACGGGGCCTATGTCAACCGCTGGCCCGCCTGGCTGGACATGGAGGATCGCCTGTACCGGCCGCTGCTGCGCGGTCTGGTCGCGGTCAGCGCCGCCATCGTGCGCCCCATCGAGCACATTCCGGACAGCCGTCCCGTCCGCCGCTGGATCCCGTCGGCTGTCACCGCCGTCACCCGCTTCGCCGCCGACATCCCGGAAAGCCGCCCGGTCAGGAAATGGCTGCCCGCCGCCGGCACCGCCGTCACCCGCGCCCTGGCCGAGCTGCCCGAGCGCTGCGTGCTGGCCGTCCGCGGCACCGTGCTGCGCGCCGCCAAGCCGCACAGCAGCCACGCCCATCCCCTGGTACACCACCTGGGCCGGGCGCTGAACCGCCTGTCGGCCTTCCTCAACCGCACCGTGCTGAAGCGGCACCCCCTGTCCAGGGACTACGAGGCCGTGCTGGAGGAAAACCGCGTGCGGGCGGACGCCGAGAGCCGCCGCGTGGAGGGCACCGTCTCCTTTGGCCTGCTGCTGCTGGCGGTCGGCCTGCTGGCCATGTGCCTCTATCTGATCCTGCGGTAGCGCCCGCGCATGCAAAATCCCCGCCTCTCCGGTTCATTCGCCGGCTGCGAGGCGGGGGCTTTTCGTTTGTCAGAGATGCTTTTCACAGATGTCCGCCAAGGCGCATTCGGCGCAGCAGGGCTTCGTGCGGGCGGTGCACACCGCGCGGCCGTGATCGACGAGGCGGTGGCAGAAGGCGTTGCTCTCCTCCGGGGGCAGCAGGGCGCGGAGCTGCTTTTCCACCCGCGCCGGATCGCGCACCTCGTCCACCAGGCCGATGCGGTTCGACAGGCGGATGCAGTGGGTGTCGCAGACCACCGCGGGCCGGCCGAACACGTCGCCCACAATCAGGTTGGCGCTCTTGCGGCCCACGCCGGGCAGGCTGAGCAGGGTATCGAAGTCGTCGGGCACATGGCCGCCGAACTCATCCCGCAGCCGCCGCATGCAGGCGGAGATGTCGCGGGCCTTGCTGGGGCCCAGCCCGCAGGGGCGGACGATGGCCTCGATGTCCTCCGGCTCCGCCGCCGCCAGCGCCTCCACGGTGGGATAGCGCGCGAAGAGCTCCTGCGTGACCACATTCACCCGCGCGTCGGTGCACTGGGCCGCCAGCCGCACGCTGACGAGCAGCTTCCACGCCGCGTCGTAGTCCAGGGTGCAGACCGTGTCCGGGTAGGCCTGCTTCAGCCGTTCCACCGCCGCCAGCGCCAGTTCCTTCTTATTCACGCTGTTTCCTCCCCTTCTCTCCGGCCGCGCTGCTCTCCTCCATCATCCGGATCATCTGCCCGCGGGCCTCGCGCACAACGCGCTCCGTCTCGTCGTGGGGATCGGCGTCCGGGTCCCAGACGATCTCCGTGCCGATGGAGATCACGCGGGTGTGCTTGTTGGCGTACATCGGCAGGAAGCGGCAGCGCTTGCCGGTGCGCCGCCAGTAGATCGGCGCCAGCATCGTGAAGCCGCTGAACAGCTCGCCCAGGCCGCTTTGCTCGTAGCCGTGATCCTGCCCCTCGGCGTTGGGATTCTCCGGGTAAATCAGCAGATTGTCGCCCGCCTGCAGGGCCTCCACCGAGGCGCGGAAGGTCGCCATCAGCTTGCCGGGCTGGTCGCGGTAGACCGGGACGGCGCCCAGCTCGCCCGTCACCCAGATCAGCAGGCGCGCGGCCAGCTTCGCGATCGGTCGGCGCAGCGGCGGGAGCAGCCACTTCTGCCGCGAAAAGGTGTATTTGTAGAGGTAAGCGGTCACCTCGTTCAGCCCGTTCATCACGCGGTCAATCGACCAGATGCGCGCGGGCACCGGCAGGAAGGCCACGCTGATCAGCGGGCCGTAGAGCTCGCCGTGATTGCACAGGAAGACGATGGGATTCTCCGGATCCAGCCGGATGCGGTCGAATCCGACCTTCCTGTGCGGCGCGGTCAGCCGCACGAGGGATTTGATCAGCCGCGTGCCGAAGGGCTGATGCGGGCCGCGCTCCTCCAGCTTTTCCCGCAGCTGCTTTTCCAGCGGCAGATTCTTCCCGCCGGCTTCCAGGATGGCCAGCATCCGGCTGAGCTTCCCCGCGATGTCCTCGGTGACCGGGAAGCGGCAGAGCAGCCCGATGGCAGGGAGGAAGAACAGGAGGATCAGCAGCGGCAGCAGCGTGGTCTGCGGCAGGAGGAGGACGGAGCACAGATGCAGCGCCAGGGCCGCAGTGATGCCCAGCAGCTCACCCAGCTGCAGCGACGCATGCCGGATGAGGCTGAACGAATCCCGGTCGATGCCGGAAAACAGCGCGGCCAGTGTCATCTGCCGCTCCATGCCGTCAAGGCTCGTCAGGCTGATGCTCCCGCCGATCACACACAGCACCAGGCCCGTCCAGATCAGCACGGGGCTGGGCAGCAGGAGAAGCCCCGCCGCATTCGCAATGAGGCCGATGAGGAGGGTGTTCGCGGGATCGCCCGGCTTGCGGGAAAACAGCCGCTTCACAGCCTGCATGCCCGCGCCCGCGGCCAGCAGCGCGATGATGATGCCCGGCATCGGCTGGGAAACGCTCTCATAAAGGGGAAGCATCAGGATGACCGACGTGAAGCCGGCCGCCGTCAGCCCGGAGATCAGCTGATACAGCCGGAACGCGCGCCGCCGGCTGATTCCGGCCCACTTCTCCGGCGCGTCCGCCTGCAGCTTCGCCGGCCGGGTCCCGTCCATGTCGCGGAAATACAGCGAGCGGTTTTCAACCTCAATGACGTTGAAGAGCAGGTAGTTCAGCATGTGCCCGGGCGTCTTCTCAACGCCCAGCGCCAGCAGCACGGCGCCGGACACCGCGCACGGCACAAGCACCAGCAGCGCGAGCAGGAAATGGTACTTCACCTTGCCGATCCTGCCTGCCGCGCGCCGGCCCTCCAGCATTTCCGACAGCGGCGGCGGAGCGAGGAACAGGAGGAGCAGCAGCAGGCCGATGGGGGCATTGGGGAGATCCTTCTGCCGCGCCGCCCAGAGCACCGTCAGCGCAAGACCCGCCGCGATCAGCACCCCCGCGCCCGCCGTCAGCGCCTTCTGCTCCCGCCCCAGCAGCTTCTCCCGCCAGGCGCGGCCCAGCTTCGCCCAGGCGCCGAGGCCCAGGCAGACCACACACACAAGCCCCAGCACCAGCGGCTCCATGCCCAGGGCCTCGCTCAGCTGCTCACAGTACAGGAAGGCAAGCGCCGGATAAAAAACCAGCATCCGGTCCAGCACCGCTGATGCAACGCGCTCCGGCTTCATCCGCTTCCACCTCCCGACAGAAATCAAAGTCAACAGAGGCATTGTATCACAAGGCCGTCAAAATGAAAAGGCCACAGCCGCTTCACATCCCCCGAAACGGCCTTTTCGGAAGAACAGGGGTACGGGGGAAGGGAACCCTTTTCCTCCAGGAAAAGGGTTCTCTTCCCCCGGAAAAACTGCTCTTTCCCATCGGCAGCCCGTCCCCGTTTCGCCGCGAATTCGCTTCCGCGCTTGACAAGGCCATGCCGCGGCTGTAATATTCTTTCAGCGGGAATGAATCCCGCAAAGGAGGAAACCTGATGACCGGTGTGAGCGAACTTTTTGGCAGCATGGTGTTCGGCGACGACGCCATGAGGGAAAGACTGCCCAAAGACACCTACCGCGCACTGAAAAAAACGATCGAGGGCGGACGGCATCTGGACCCCGCGATTGCCGGCGTGGTCGCCCATGCGATGAAGGAATGGGCCATTGAGCACGGCGCGACCCACTTCACCCACTGGTTCCAGCCGATGACCGGCATCACCGCGGAAAAGCACGACGCCTTCATCACGCCCATCGAGGGCGGCCGGGTCATCGAATCCTTCTCCGGCAGCGAACTGGTTCGCGGCGAGCCGGACGCCTCGTCCTTCCCCACCGGCGGACTGCGCTCCACGTTCGAGGCCCGGGGCTACACCGCCTGGGATCCCACCAGCTACGCCTTCATCAAGGATCAGACCCTGTGCATCCCCACAGCCTTCTGCTCCTACGGCGGCGAGGCCCTGGACAAGAAGACGCCGCTGCTGCGCTCCATGGAGGCGCTGAGCCGCCAGGCCGTGCGCGTACTGCGGCTGTTCGGCCGCGACGTGCAGCGCGTCGTGCCCACGGTCGGCCCGGAGCAGGAATACTTCCTGATTGACAAGAAGCTCTTCGACCGGCGGATGGACCTGATTTTCACCGGGCGCACCCTGTTCGGCGCGCGGCCGCCCAAGGGGCAGGAGCTGGAGGATCATTACTTCGGCGCCCTCCGCCCCCGGGTGAAGGCCTTCATGAAGGAGCTGAACGAGGAGCTGTGGAAGCTGGGCGTGCTGGCCAAGACGGAGCACAACGAGGTCGCCCCCTCCCAGCACGAGATGGCGCCGATCTTCTCCCTGGTGAACCTGGCGGCGGATCAGAACCAGCTGACCATGGAGATGATGAAGAAGGTCGCCGAGCGCCACGGCCTGGTCTGCCTGCTGGCGGAGAAGCCCTTCGCCGGCGTGAACGGCAGCGGCAAGCACAACAACTGGTCCATGACCACCGAGGCCGGCGACAACCTGCTGGAGCCGGGCGACTCCCCTTATGACAGCGCGCAGTTCCTGCTCTTCCTCACCGCGGTGATCAAGGCGGTGGACGACTATCAGGACCTGCTGCGGGAGTCCGTCGCCAGCGCCGGCAACGATCACCGCCTGGGCGCGGGCGAGGCGCCGCCGGCCATCATCTCCATGTTCCTGGGCACCGAGCTGACGGAGATCCTCGACGCGATTGAGAACGGCAAGGCCTACGAGGGCCACGGCCCTTCCGACATGACCGTGGGCGTGCACGTGCTGCCGAAGTTCCCCCGGGACAACACCGACCGCAACCGCACCTCGCCCTTCGCCTTCACCGGCAACAAGTTTGAATTCCGCTCCCTGGGCGCCTCCGCGTCGATCTCGGACTGCAATGTGGTCATCAACACGATTGTGGCGGAATCGCTGCGGCTCTTCGCGGACGAGCTGGAAAAGGCCCACGACTTCACCGGCGCCCTGCACGACCTCATCACCCGCGAGATCCGCACCCACCGGCGCATCATCTTCAACGGCAACGGCTACAGCGCGGACTGGATTCGCGAGGCCGCCGAGCGCGGGCTGGTCAACTTCCGCACCACGGTGGACGCCCTGCCCTGCCTCACGGCGGACAAGAACGTCTCCCTGTTTGAGCGGCACCGCATCTTCACCCGCACGGAGCTGGAGGCCCGGCTGGAGATCAAGCTGGAGAGCTACAACAAGGTCATCAACATCGAGGCCGAGACCGCGCTGGCCATGGCCCGCCGGGAGATCCTGCCCGCGGTCATCCGCTGCGCCGGCAATATCGCCCGCGACGCCTCCGCGATCAAGGCCTACTCCCCCGCGCTGAACTGCGCGCCGGAGGAGCAGCTGCTCGTCCGCCTGACCGAGGGCGCGGCCCAGCTGTCCGAGCGCATCGAAAAGCTCCAGCAGGCCATCACCGCCGCCCATCCCGGCATGGACGCCCTGCACCGCGCCGCCTATCAGCGCGATGTGGTGATCCCCGCGATGAATGCCGTCCGCGTGGTCGCCGACGAGATGGAGACCATCGTCCCCAAGGACTGCTGGCCCTTCCCGACCTACGCGGACATCCTGTTCTACACCTGATTCTTCCCAACCGGGGAGACAGCTGCCGGCGGAAGGAGGCGCACCGTGTTGGACAACGCCGCGGCAGATCCCCGCGCCTCCAGGCTCCGTCTTGCCGACGGCTGCGCCGCGGCGCTGGGCATCCTGTGGCTGGCGGTCTTCCCGCTGGCCAGCGACTTCACCTATGCCCATATCACGCGGGCCAAGTGGATCGCCATGCTGATCGGCACCGGCCTCTCGCTCCCGCTGACCGCGGCCGCCCTCCTGCTCGAAGGGAAGCGGCCGCGCCGTCTGCCGCCGGCCTGGCTGCTGCTGCTCGGCGCCCTTCTCTGGATCGGGCTGTCCGCCTGCTTCGGCAGTCTGGCCGGGCTGCGGGACAGGGACGGCGTGCTGCTCAGCTGGCTCGGCTCCGCCAACCGCTATGAGGCCCTGGCCACGCAGCTGTGCTATTTCGCCATCTTCACCTGCGCGGCGCTGCTCCCCTGGCGGGAGCGGTCGCTCCGCTGGACGGCGGTCGGCACGGCGGCGGGCGTCGTCTGCTTCTGCGGCGTCGCCGCGCTGCAGTACGCGGGGCTGAACCCCCTGGGGCTGTTCCCCGCGCGGCGCAGCATCTTCACGAATTATGAATTCCAGTCCACCATCGGCAACATCGACATGTGCACGGTGTACCTGTCGGTGGTGCTGCCCTTTCTCGGCCTGCGCTATGCGCTGCACGGCGGGCGCAGCGGCGGCCTCCTGCTGGCGGCCGCGGGCTGCGGAACGCTGCTGCAGCTGCTGATGGACGTGCAGGCCGGCTTCATCTATCTGCTGCTCTGGGGCGCGCTGACCCTCTGCCTGCTGACCGCGCGGCCGGTGCCGCAGGCCCGTCCCGGCTGGCGGGGCCGCACGTTCTGCCTGCTGGCGGTGCTGCTGCTGGCCTGCTGCCTGCGGCGGACGCTGCTGCTGCCCTGGCTGCGGCCCGAGATGAAGGCGCAGGCCGTCGCCTTCACGCTGGACGTGGGGCAGCTGGGGCTGTGCTGCCTCGCCGGGGCTGCGGGCTGCGCGCTGCTGGCCCTAAAACTCCGCAAGAAGGACAGCGGCGGGCTCCGGATGCGCACGGTGGCGCTGGCGTTTGTGGCCGCGGGGCTGCTGGCGCTGGCCGGGATCCGCCTGGCCCCCATTCCGGAGCGCATGGGCGGCCTGTGGGAGCTGCACGAGCTGCTCTGCGGCCGCCCACAGGATCAGTTTGGCTCCTGGCGGCTGGGCGCATGGCGTGCGTCGCTGCTCTACAGCCGCGAGTCGCCGCTCTTCGGCACCGGGCCCGGCTCCTTCACGGCGGGCATGGATGACTTCCTCGTGCACAGCGGCATCGTCCTGGGCGAGCATTACGACAACCCGCACAATGTCCTCGTCAACCTCCTTGTCACCAGCGGCTATCCGGCGATGCTGCTCTATGGCGCCGGCATGGCCGCGGCGGTCTGGCAGGGCGGGCGGAACCGGCGGCATGAGCTGTCCGCATCTCTGCTGTGCTACCTGGCGCAGGCCATGTTCACCTTCTCCATCTGCCTGGTCTCCCCGATCGCCTGGGCCGCCTGCGGCATCGCCGTTTCAGCGGAGGACAGGGATGTCGGCACGGATGAGGCCGAAACGGAAGAATCCCCTGCGGAATGATTGCTCCGCAGGGGATCTGCTGTTTTGGCCCGACCGGTCACGGGGTGAAGGCGATGCAGGTCACGGTGAAGCGCTTGTCCGCGTCGCTTTTTTTCATGCGGATGACCACGGTGTGCTCGCGGGCCTCCTTCCAGTTGTAGGCCAGCACCGTCTCCGACTGGCCGTAGCCGCCGCCGTTGCCCTGCAGGGTCATGGCGCGCATGCCGTCCACCCAGACCTCTGCGCGGCCGTAACTGTCATTGGAGACGTTGCGGTAGGAGATCAGCAGGTTCTTGAAGGTGGCGGTGAAGGTCAGCGGGGCGTCGCCGTCCATGGCGGTGTGCATGAAGTTCTGCCCGCAGACGCGCCCGACCGGCATATTGCGGTAGGAGCCGGTGTCGTCCCGGCCGAAGCTGCCCACATCCACGCCCAGGGCCGCCAGATCCGAGTCGCCGAAGATGCTCGTGAGGCCCGTGAAATCCGTGCCGTACACCGGCTCCGTGTGCTCCGGGTCGATGTCCGCCTCGGCCCTGGGGGCGGCAGCCGCGGCCTGAATCGCGGAGAGAATGCAGTCCGCCATGATGCCGTGGCCCATCGTGGTCGGATGGTAGGGATCGGAGAAGTATTCCGCGGCGGCGAAGCGGCTGCCGATCCGCGGGAAGGCGCTGTCCTTCAGGGAGACCATCATCAGCCCCCAACGCTCGCCGATGGGCGCCAGCTCCTGCTGCAGGGTGAAGCCGCTCTCGAACACGGAGAACACGAGGATCACGGCGGGCTCATTGGGCTGGGAGAGCACGTGCTTCACCAGCGACTCGTAGCAGCGGTGCTTCGTGGGCTCGCCGCCGTCATTGACCGCGAACTCGATCAGCACCAGATCGGGCAGGCCGTCGTCATCCTTCACGCGGGCCTCCACATCCCGCTGGTAGCGCATCAGGCCGAAGGTGGACGGCGTGCCGCCGACGCCCGCGTTGACGAAGGACACGTTGCTGCCGTCCCCGGCGCCGTAGAGCTCCGCGAAGCCCTGCCACACGCGGGATGCGTAGCACTCGCCGTAGCGCGAGGCCCCGGCGCCCTCCGTGATGGAGCCGCCGATCGTCGCCATCGTGATCTTCTCGCCCGCGCGGGCCCGTTCAATCACCCGCAGCAGGCGGCTGTTGTTGCCCAGGGACAGCTGCGAAGCCTGCAGCATCTCCTGATACCAGGCCTCACCGGCGGCCGCATTGCCCGAAATCGTCACATAATCCTCCCCCAGCGCGCAAGTGACCAGGCCGCAGAGGGCCAGGACCAGCATCAATCCCATCAACCGGCGCATTTATGCATCCTCCTCATCGCTGTCGCAGGCGTTGAAAATGAAGTCCGTGAAGACCGCTTTGCCGCCGGTGTCCTGCTCCGCCATCAGGAAGAGGCCCGGACGGTTGCCCGTGAAGTGCTTCAGGCTGAAGGTCATCGGCATCTGGCGAGTCTCCGTCGTCTGCCCATTGGCCTGGGCGCAGCAGTACACCGTGTCCTCCGGATCGGCGTTGAAGCGCATGTCCATGTGCAGCACGGCCTCCGTGGCGCCCGCAGGCAGGGTCAGCAGAACCTCCGCCGCTTCCCCGCCGCGGTCATAGACCACGCAGAGCGCTTCGCCCGCGCGGCGCAGACCGATATAGCACCAGTGCTCCTGCAGGCAGCACAGCCCCGCCGTGTCGCCGTCGCTTAAGGCCGCTCCCTCCAGACGGACGGAGACCCGGGTCCGCGGGAAGACCGCCCGCCGGCAGAGGATGTTGCGCGTCTGCGGCAGGGAGCGGCTCACATGGCAGGCGGTCAGGGTCAGTGTGTCCGCCGTGACAGCCGCGCCCGCGGGATCCGGCAGGTGGTTCCAGGCCCAGACGCCGCTGTCCGTGAAGGCCGCCCGCTCCGGCGCCAGCGGCGCATAGACGTAGCCGGGGCTGGTGCTGGCGGCGGTCACCGTGGCCCGGGCTGGCTCCGGCACAGGCCAGCCGTTCTCCCATCGCAGCGGAATCAGCACCGGGCAGCGGCCGACCGCGCCCATGTCCTGCATCCACAGCGCCCACCAGCGGCCGTCGGGCGCGTCCACCACCGGGCCCTGCGCGATGCCCGCGTCCCGGTAGCCCATGTCGTCGTCATAGAGCACGCGGGGCGTGAACTCGCCGGTCAGGCTGTCCGCGCGCAGGCAGCTCTCCACGCGCCGCCAGCGGTCCTTGCGGGAGTGGATCACGAAGAGGTAGTAGTAGCCGTTGATCTTGTAGATGTGGCTGCCCTCGTAGCCGAGATAGCCGCTCGCGCCGCTGTCGGCGATCACGCGGTCCAGGCCGCCGGGCTTCGGGCCGGAGAGATCCTCCAGCAGCTCGGTCAGGCGGATCTTCGTGTTGCCGTGCACAATGAAGACCCGGCCCCCGTCGAACAGCAGGGAACTGTCGTGATAGAAGCCCTCGATCTCGCTGCGGCGCCACGGCCCCTCGGGATTCCGGGCGCGGAAAAGATAGGTCTTATGCGCGTCATTGGCGCAGAAGCACACGTAGAACTCGCCCTCGTGCCACCGGAGGCTGGCCGCCCACATGCCCGCGCCGTAGACGTTCCGCCCCTCCTCCAGCCGCCAGGCCGGATTGTCCTCCAGGGCGTCGAACACATTCGCGCAGAACTCCCAGTGGATCAGATCATACGAGCGCAGCAGTACGCCGCCGGGCAGGAAATACATCGTGGTCGAAATCATGTACCAGGTGTCGCCCACGCGGATGACGTCCGGATCCGGGAAGTCGCTGGCGGTGACCCGCGCGTCCCCGGTGACGGGCAGAAGCTCCTTCATCGTGCTACCTCCTTCAGTTCTTTCCGCCTTCATAGATACACTGCTTTTCCCGCCTTGTCAAGAGGGGCGGCGGGAGATTCTGCGAAAGCAAAACAAAAAACCGGAGATTGCTCTCCGGTATGTGCATGGGGCTCAGCCCTGCTTCTGCTTATGCTTGGGATTCTCGCAGATGATCATCACGCGGCCCTTGCGGCGAATGATCTTGCACTTTTCACAGATGGGCTTCACGCTCGGTCTCACTTTCATGACTGTTTCCTCCTTCGCGCGCACGCGCAGTAGTTTGAATCGGCTTCCGGCCTGAATGTTGTCCTTGTCAGTTCTTCGACCGCCAGGTGATCCGGCCGCGGGTCAGATCGTAGGGCGAGAGCTCCACGGTCACCTTGTCGCCGGGATAGATGCGGATGAAGTTCTGCCGCATTTTGCCGGAGATGTGCGCCATGATCTGATAGCCGTTGGGAAGCTCCACCCGAAACATGGCGTTTGGAAGGGCCTCAACGACTTTTCCTTCCATTTCAATGACGTCGTCTTTGGACAAGTTTTCAGTCCTCCTCTTTCAGGGGGATCTCCCCTGCCAGTCCGAAGCCGTTCGCTTCCAGGAAATTCCGCAGATCGCTGTCCTTCAGCATGTTCGCCGCCCGCAGCGTTTCCAGCGCGTCCATCCGCACCGGCTTGCAGCGCAAGTGCTTGCATTTTTTCCGCTTCGGATGCGCCAGTTTCCGGGTGCGTCCGTCGCTGATCAGCGCGAAGCCCTGCTTCTCGCCCGGCTGCGTGCCGTCGACCACGTCCAGCACGATGAAGTACCGGCCCCGGTCGCGGCCTGCGGTGGCATACACCACACGGCCTCTTTCAAAGGGGATTGGCTCCATGGTCACTCCCCCTTCGCCTGCTGCGCGTCCCATGCCGCCCAGGAGAAGCCCGGCAGCGTGAGGAGCTCAGGCAGTCCATCCTCGCCGATGGCCAGCGTGTGCTCATAGTGGGAGGCCAGTGAGCCGTCCGCGGTGCGCACGCCCCAGCCGTCGTCGTCCGTCTGCACCCGCCAGGTGCCGGCGGAGATCATCGGCTCGATGGCGATCGTCATGCCGCTGCGCATCCGCAGGCCATGGCCCGGCGTGCCGAAATTGAACACCGCCGGATCCTCGTGCATTTCCCGCCCGATGCCGTGACCGGTCAGGTCCCGCACGACGCTGTAGCCGTTGCGCTCCGCCACGGTCTGCACCGCGCTGCCGATGTCGCCCAGGCGATTGCCGGCCACTGCCGCTCTCGCGCCGGCGAAGAAGCATTCCTCCGTCACCGCGATCAGCCGCAGCGCTTCGGCGGAAACCTCACCCACCGGCACGGTCAGCGCGCTGTCAGCCTGCCAGCCGTCCAGCACCAGACCGCAGTCGATGCTGAGAATGGAGCCTTCACGCAGCACCATCGTCTCCGACGGAATCCCGTGAACCACCATGTCGTCCGGGCTGGCGCAGATGCTGCCGGGGAAGCCCTCGTATCCCAGGAAGGATGGCTCCGCGTGATGCTGACGAATCAGCCGCTGAGCGTAGACATCCAGTTCCATGGTATTCATGCCGGGGCGAACCACCTCGCGCAGCTTCTGCAGCACCTCGTAGAGGAGGGCGCCGGCCTCGCGCATCTTCGCGATCTGCTCGGCGTTCTTGATTGTAATCATATTGTCTCCAACGCTCCGACAGCTTACGCCTGCAGCGCCTTCATGATCTCGGCAAAGATGGCGTCCATGTCGCCCTCGCCGTTCACGCGGTGGAGCAGTCCCTTCGCCTCATAGTAGCTGACCAGAGGCGCGGTTTCGCTGTGGTAGACGCGCAGGCGGTTCAGCACGGTCTTGGGCTGATCGTCCGCACGCTGAATCAGGGTCTCGCCGCACTTCTCGCAGGTCTCGCGGCCGCCCAGCATCGAAACGTGGTAGGTCGCGCCGCACTGCGGGCAGGCCCGGCGGCCGCTGATCCGGCGCACCAGCGCCTCGTCCGGCACGTCCAGCTCAATCACGGTGTCGATGACCGCGAAGGTGTCCAGCGCTTCCGCCTGGGGCACCGTGCGGGGGAAACCGTCCAGAATGTAGCCGCCCTTCAGGTCGTCCATCGCGAGGCGTTCCTTCACGATGTCAATGATGACCTCGTCCGGCACCAGCTTGCCCGCGTCCATGTATTCCTTGGCGCGCAGGCCCGTGGGGGTGCCTTCCTTCTTGGCGCGGCGAAGCATGTCACCGGTGGAGATCTGGGGTATGTTCAGCGCCTCGCAGATGCGCTGCGCCTGCGTGCCCTTGCCCGCGCCGGGAGGGCCGAGAAAGATGATGTTCATCCTGTGCTCTCCTTCCTTTTCCTTTCGGAATGACTGCACTGCCGCTGAGGGCCGGCCCGGCAGCGGACGCGGGGCCCGCCGCCGGACTCAGCCGGTGAAGATTCGGGGTTCGATTACATGAAGCCGCCCTTGCCGACTTCCATGTCGATGCCGCGGACGCTCATCTCGCCCTTGATCGTGCGGATGGTCTCCAGCGCGACGGACACGGCGATCAGAATGGAGGAGGCCGCGAAGGGCACCTGCGCATTCAGGCCGCGGGTCAGCAGCGAAGGCACGGCGGACAGCACCGCCAGGTACAGGGCGGAGAACAGGTTCAGCCGGTTCACGATGTTCTGCAGGTACTTCGCCAGGTTCGCATTGCGGCGGCCGGGGACGGTCGCGCCCTGCTGCTGGAGCTGTTCAGCCTGCTTCTTCGCATCGAAGCTGATGGAGGAATAGAAGAACGTGAACGCGATGATCAGCAGCGCCGCCAGCAGGATGTACAGCGGGGAGCCGGCATTCATGTTGGTGTTCCACCAGTGGGCGAAGGTGCCGGGGTCCGGGTTGGAGCCGGCGATCATCTGGATGATGGTGCCCGGGAAGGCCAGGAACGAATAGGCGAAGATCAGGGGCAGCACGCCCACGGAGCAGACCTTCAGCTCCATGCGGGTGGTCTGACCGCCATAGGTGCGGCGGCCCTTCTGCTGCTTGGCGATCTGCAGCGGGATGCGCCGCTCCGCCAGCTCGACGAAGGTCACCACGATCGTCATCACGATGGCCACCACGAAGATGATCAGCATGTTCATCCAGCCGGACGTGGTGCCGGCGGCGGACGCGCTGGTGAAGCCGGAGATGACGCCGTTGAGCAGGTTGGACACGATGCCGACGAAGATCAGCAGGGAGATGCCGTTGCCGACGCCCTTCTCGGTGATGCGCTCGCCAATCCACATCGCCAGCGCGGTGCCGCCGGCCATGGAGATGCCGACCATCATCGCGTTGAACCAGCGGGCAGGCGTGGACTTCAGATAGCCCAGACCCATGACCAGGCCGATCGCCTGCAGGGCCGCCAGACCGACGGTCACATAGCGGGTGATGCGGTTGATCTTCTCGCGGCCATCCTCTTCTTCCTGCAGCCGCTCCAGCGCCGGAATGGCGATGCACAGCAGCTGCATGATGATGCTCGCGTTGATGTAGGGCGTGATGCCCATGGCCATGATGGTCATCTGGCTGAAGGCGTTGCCGGTCATCATGTTGACCAGCTGCAGCAGCGGATAATCAGCCATGGCGTTGGACAGGCTGCCCGGATCCACGCCGGGGGCGGGGATAACGCCGACCAGCCGGTACAGCAGCAGCATCAGGAAGGTGTAGATGATCTTCTTGCGGAGCTCCGGGGTGTTCCAAACCTTGCGGATCTTATCCAGCATGTCAGATCACCTCGGCTTTCCCGCCGAGAGCCTCAATCTTTTCCTTGGCAGAGGCGGTGAACTTGGCGGCCTTCACGGTCAGCTTCTTGGTCAGATCGCCGTTGCCCATAATCTTGACGCCGCCCAGTTCCTTCTTGATGATGCCGGCGTCCTTCAGGGCCTGCGCGTCAACAACGGCGCCATCCTCGAACACCTCGAGGCGCTCCACGTTAACGGTCGCATAATCCACACCGAAGATGTTGGTAAAACCACGCTTGGGCACACGGCGGTACAGGGGCATCTGGCCGCCCTCAAAGCCGGGGCGCTTGCCGCCGCCGGAGCGCGCCTTGGCGCCCTTATGGCCCTTGCCGGAGGTTTTGCCCAGGCCGGAACCGACGCCGCGGCCCAGACGCTTTTCAGCCGTCGTGGAGCCCTCGGCGGGATGCAGCTCGTGCAGTTTCATGGGGATTCCCTCCTTATTTCATGTCCTTGGGGATCACTCGTCGACTTCTTCCACCTTCACCAGGTGCTTCACGGCGAAAATCTGGCCGCGGACACTCGGATTGTCAGGCTGGAGCACGCTGTGACCCACCTTGCGCAGACCCAGCGCAGCCACGGTGGCCTTGTGCTTGGGCAGGGAGGCGATCGGAGACTTGATCAAAGTGATTTTCAGCTTCATCGTATTCTCCTCCTCAGCCCAGCAGTTCTTCAACGGTCTTACCGCGCATCGCGGCCACCTGCTCGGCATTGCGCAGGAGCTTGAGGGCTTCCATGGTTGCCTTGGCGACGTTGATGGGGTTGTTGGTGCCGAAAGACTTGGTGCGGATATCGCGCACACCGGCCATCTCCAGCACGGCACGGGCCGCGCCGCCGGCGATGACGCCGGTGCCTTCGGGAGCGGGCATCAGCACCACCTTCGCGGTGCTGTAGCGGCCCACAACCTCATGCGGGATGGTCGTACCGGTCAGCGGCACAGTGACGAGCAGCTTCTTGGCGTCCTCGGTCGCCTTGCGGATGGCTTCCTGAACTTCCACAGCCTTGCCCATGCCGGCGCCGACGCGGCCCTTCTCGTCACCCACGACGACGAGGGCGGAGAAGCGGGCGTTGCGGCCGCCTTTGACGGTCTTGGACACGCGGTTGAGAGAAACCATGCGGTCCTTGAATTCACTCTGCTGTTCAAAGCGTTGCATAGACGTGTGTCCTCCCTCTCTCAGAATTCGAGTCCGGCTTCACGGGCACCCGCAGCGACCTCCGCCACGCGGCCAGTGTACACATAGCCGCCACGGTCGAACACCACGCTCTTGATCCCGGCCTGAACAGCACGCTCACCCAGGGTCTTGCCAACCAGCTTGGCGGCACCCTTCTTGTCCACATCACCCAGCTGCGCCTTCACAGCCGCTTCCAGGGTGGAAGCGCTCACCAGGGTCACACCCTTGGTGTCGTCGATGATCTGGGCCTGAATGTGCTTGTTGGAACGATAAACAGACAGACGCGGCATGTCCGGGGTGCCGCTGATCTTTTTGCGCACGCGGGCGTGACGGATCACGCGCACTTCATTGCGGTCGCGCTTCTTGAACATGTGCAGTCACTCCCTTTCTTACTTTTTACCCGTCTTGCCTTCCTTGCGGCGGAT
>OCTW011558136.1_pt1 | contig 21168 bp, 14 predicted proteins | sample 1539671 | NCBI WGS metagenome assembly OCTW01 (sample SAMN02144230, study PRJEB22623) | gut metagenome | biome: sheep rumen | host: Ovis aries | place: New Zealand
GCGAAACCTCAAACCTCAATGCCGAAGGCATCGCGAGCGGCTCGTCGGCTGTCGGCGGAGCCGGTGCCGACTTCAAAGAGCCGCGAGAGCGAAGCGGCAGACCTCACCACCTGCCCTGACCTGGCTCAGACCATGGTGGCCACGTGCTGCGGCATGGGCATAGCGTTTCGCTTCAGCGGACTGCAGAGTCTGCGCATCAAGGAGACCGACCGACTGCTGGCCCTGCGGCAGGAGCTGGGCAAACTGGGCTACCAGATAAACGAACATAACTGCAGCGTCCTTGAGTCAGGAGCAAAGAAAAGCGAAATAGCAAATAGCCACTTGTCGGATATAAGCATCGACACCTACAACGACCACCGCATGGCCATGTGCATGGCTCCGCTGGCGGTGCTATGTGAGGACGGCCTTATTATCAATGATGCGCAAGTGGTCAGCAAGTCCTACCCCACCTTCTGGGATGACCTTAAAACAGCCGGATATGGAGTTGAAAGACTATAAAGCCGCCATCTGCGGCATCAGCTGCTTTTGCGACAAGGTGACTCCCCCACCCCGCGCCAGCGAAGAACCCGTCTATTTTGAGGACGAGGAACTTGATGCCTACAAGGGCATAGCTGCCAACGGCTACACACCCGCCCAGGTGGCCGAGTTTGAGGAGGTGCTCACCACCATGCGCCCCGCAGAGGTGGGCGAGTGGCTCCACAGCCTGCATCTGCGCACCATCAACCTGCCAGCATCACTGGCCGGCAAAGCCGCCGCCCTGATGGGAAACGGTCATTTATCTGGCGGGCAAGACAATAAAAAGCCCTTTTGCGAGTTTTAGTTATTAGGTAATTATATAAATAAGGTAGGCAAGCCCCAACATTTTAACCTTTTAATATTTTTGTTTTTTAATATTTTAACCTTTTAACCCTATAGCTCCCGTGCTCACAGGCAAGAAGATATTCAAGATAGCAATGATAGTGGTGACCGCAGCGGTTGCCATGTCGTGCGCCACCAAGGAGAACACTCCTTCTGCCCGTGCATGGAAAGCCTTCACCGCCCGCTACAACACCTATTTCAACGGCCATCAGGCCTACCTCAACGGATACAAGGCCAAGGTTGACGGCAACAAGGACAACTATACCGACTATCTGCCTCTGCTCGTAGTTGGCAACCAAGCCTCCCGCACCATAGGCAAGGGCGACTTCGAGACCACCGTCACCAAGATGGAGAAAACCATCCAGCTCCACTCCATCAAGCACAAGCCCCAGTTGAAACGTGGCCGCAAGATGACGCCTAAAGAGAAAAAATTCCGTGAGCGCCAGGAATTTAACCCCTTCCTCAAGCATGCGTGGATGCTGATGGGCTATGCCCAGCTGCAGAAGGGCGAGTTTATTGAGGCCGCCTCCACCTTTGCTTACATCGAGATGCTCTATCGCACCCAGCCCGAAGTGCTGGACCGTGCCCGTGCCATGCAGGCCCTATGCTACACCGAGCTCGACTGGTTTTACGATGCCGAGGAGCTGCTGCGCAAGGTAAGGCGCGACAGCATACCTGCCACGGCACGCAAAGAATACAACATGGCCATGGCCAACCTGCACCTCCGTCAGAAGCACTGGGAAGAGGCCATCCCCTACCTCAAGCAAGTAATACCTTCCTTCAAGTCCTCCACCGAGAAGGCCCGCGGCTACTTCCTGCTGGGTCAGCTCTACAACACCCTCGGTCAGAAGACTGAGGCCTACAAGGCTTTCCAGAAGTGTATGCGCAAGAGTTCATCACACGAGACCAAGCTCAACGCACTGGTGCAGCAAACCGAGGTGATGCCCGAGGGCGACAACAGCCGCAAGATACGCAAGCTCATGCGCCTCACCAAGCTCAGTGGCAACAAGAAATTCCTTGACCAGATATACTACGCCATAGGCAATATCTACCTCGCCACCCCCGACACCGCCAAGGCCATAGAAGCCTATGAAACCGGTGCCGCCAAAGCCGAGACCAAGGGGCTGGCCTACGGCTCGCTAATGCTGCAGATGGGCGATATCTACTGGGCCAAGGAACGTTTTGCCAAGGCCCGCAGCTGCTACAACAGTGCCATAAGCATCATAGGCAAGGAGCACGAGCGATATCAGAGCACCACCGAACGCACCAAGGTGCTCGACAAACTGGCTGAGCCCAGCGAGGCCATCTTTGTGCAGGACAGTATGCGTGCCTTGGCCGCCATGCCCGAAAGCGAGCGTCTGGCCGTCATCGACAAGGCCATAGAGCTTGAGAAAAAGCGCCAGAAAGAGCTGCGCGCACAGCAGGCCGACTCCATAGCCCGCGCACGCCAGAACCGCGGCAACGTCAGCGGCGATGACGACAGTGGCAGCACCAACGACGGCGGCGAAAAGAAGCAGTCGTCCAACACAGCCAACGCCAACGACGGTGCCGACTGGTATTTCTATAATCAGCAGGCCGTCATCACCGGCAAAGACCTCTTCCGCAAGCAGTGGGGCACCCGCAAGAATGAGGACAACTGGCGTCGCAGCAACAAGTCAGTGCTCGCCACCGTGGACAACGACGAAATGAACTACGACGAACAGGACTCCATCAGCGGCATGCGCGACTCGCTCATGACCGACAGCCTCAGCAACGACTCCTCCTCCATCGACAAGAAAGACAAGAAGAAAAACGAGCTGGAGGAGCGACTGACCCGCGAATACTACCTCGACCAGCTGCCCCTCACTCCCGAGAAGATGGCCGAGAGCGACACCATACTGAAGAAAGCCCTCTTTGAGGCCGGAGTGATAGAGAAGGACTACCTTGACAACTACTCGCTGGCCAAACGCACCCTGATGCGCCTGCTCGACAACTATCCCGAGTTCCAGCCCATGGACGAGTTGCTCTACCACCTCTACCTCATGGAGCTCCACTGGGGGCAGCGTGATGACTACATGCACTACAAGGGACGCCTCACCGCCGAGCACCCCGACAGCAAATATACCCTGCTCATCAATGACCCCTACTATGAGGAAAACGCCCGCTTCGGCAAGCATATCGAAGACTCCCTATACGTAGCCACCTACGATGCCTACAAGCGCAGCGACTACCGCACCATCATGCAGAACTGCGCTGTCTCCGCCGAGCGATTCCCCAACGGTGAGAACAGGCCCAAGTTTATGTTCTTCGATGCCATGAGCAAACTGCGCAGCCAGGACCTCGCCGGCTTCGTCAATGGCATGCGTCAACTGGTCAAGGACTATCCACAAGACAAGATAAGCGAGATAGCCGGCATGTTCGTCAAAGGCATTGAGGCTGGACGCCAGCCCGCCGGAGGCAACTACGACATCGACGCACTGCTACTGCAGCGCTCCGACCAAACCGACGACGAGACAGGCGAGGCCCTCAAGCAGGACACCCTCTCGCCAGAGCGCCGCACAGACTATACCTTCATCCTCACCTACAGCCGCGATTCGCTTGACGAGGGCAAGCTCATCTACGAGGTCTCCAGATTTAATTTCACCAACTTCCTGGTACGCAACTTCGACATCGAGCTGACCCAAGACCGCTCAGGCAACCAGATGCGCATAGGCGGATTCTATTCCTACGACGAGGCCCATGCCTACGAACAGCAACTCATGCTTGACAGCGCCTTTGTCAGCATAGCCCACGGCGCAGAACCCGTCATCATCTCCGACCACAATCTGCAGCTCATCAACATACGCTACACCTGGGGGCAGTATCGCCAGTTCTACGAGAAATACTACGGTCCCGCCGCCAAGATCAAACCCGAACTCAAGCAGCTGCAAGACATTGACCAGCAGCCCGACAACTTCATCTGGGACGAGTTTGAAGAAGTTGAAGACAGCAAGACACCCGTCAACACCGACGGCGACGACGAAGACTACGAGTACGAAGACGATGATAGTGAATGGTATTGATGTTGCGGCGCAACATCAATACCATCGCGAGCAGCTTGTCAGTGGTCGCACCACGGTGCGGACTGACAAAAAAAGCTGCGAGAGCGGAGCGGCAATGCCGAAGGCATCGCGAGAGTTTTGTCAGTGGTCGGCGCAGCCGGACTGACAAAGAAAAACTCGAGAGCGTAGCGGCAATGGTTTTACCATCGCGAGCCATGACATCAAATTATTTCACTACGATTTTCACTAATTAAACGGTTAATTTATGGTAATTCATGTTTAAGAAAAAACATTCGTGTAATTCGTGAGATTCGTGTTCATAAAAAACTTGCATTCGCGCAGCGACTCAAAAAATCTGTGATATCTGTGGAATCTGTGTGAGAATAAGATACCCACCTCGGGACCTCGCAATAACTTTCAATTCTCAATTTTCAATTCTCAATTTTCAATTCTCTCCCCTCCCTCATCTGTCAATTATCTATCGCCGAGAGGGCAGAAAAATGCTTTTTCTGACTTAAATAGTCGGAGAAAGCATATTTTTGCTTATATTTGCAGATTGAAAACAAACAAAAACAACATAACCACGCAATGACAGCATCAATTCAGAAAACACTGCGCGACAGTTCCGCCATGCGCTGGACTGCCCTGCTGCTCTTGGCCACGGCCATGTTTTGCAGCTACATCTTTATGGACATCCTCTCTCCCATCAAGGATTTGATGGAGACCACCCGCGGATGGGACTCCACAGCCTTCGGCACCATGCAGGGCTCTGAGGTGTTCCTCAACGTGTTTGTCTTCTTCCTCATCTTCGCCGGCATCATTCTCGACAAGATGGGAGTACGTTTCACCGCCGTCCTTTCCGGCATAGTAATGCTCGTGGGTGCCATTATTAAATGGTACGCCGTCACCGACTCTTTCGCCGGCAGCGGGCTGGAGACATGGTTTACCAACAACCTCAACTACATACCTGGCTTCGACGAGCTCGGCGTCTCGCCCTTCTATGAGGGCATGCCCGCATCTGCCAAGCTAGCCGCCTGCGGCTTCATGATTTTCGGATGCGGCTGCGAGATGGCCGGCATCACCGTCAGCCGAGGCATCGTCAAGTGGTTTAAGGGGCGCGAGATGGCCCTCGCCATGGGTTCTGAGATGGCCCTCGCCCGTCTGGGTGTAGCCACCTGCATGATATTCTCACCCTTCTTTGCCCGCCTGGGCGGCGACGTCAGCGTGTCGCGCTCAGTAGCCTTCGGAGTGGTGCTCCTCTGCATCGCCCTAATTATGATTATCGTCTATTTCTTTATGGACAAGAAGCTCGACTCCCAGACAGGCGAAGCCGAGGAGAAGGACGACCCCTTCCGCATCAAGGACCTGGGCCAGATACTCACCAGCAGCGGCTTCTGGCTCGTAGCCCTGCTCTGCGTGCTCTACTATAGTGCCATCTTCCCCTTCCAGAAGTATGCCGTCAACATGCTGCAGTGCAACCTCACCCTCACCGAGCCCTCACAGGACTCCTTCTGGGCCAGCCAGACAGTGACCATCGTGCAGTATGTCATCATGCTCGTGGTAGCAGCAGCAGCCTTCGCCAGCAATTTCCAGAAGAAGAACAAGGGCCTCAAGTACACCCTTCTCGCCATATCCGTCATCGCCCTTGTCATCTATTGCTACATGGGCTATATGCGCCAGTCGGCCGAGGCCATCTTTGCCGTCTTCCCACTGCTGGCCGTAGGCATCACCCCCATCCTGGGCAGCTATGTTGACCACAAGGGCAAGGCAGCCACCATGCTCGTGCTCGGTTCGCTGCTGCTCATAGCCTGCCACCTCACCTTCGCCTTCGTGCTACCCGTGTTCAAAGGCTCTGCCGCAGGCGGCATCATCATAGCCTACCTGACCATCCTGGTACTCGGTGCCTCCTTCTCATTGGTGCCCGCGTCCCTATGGCCCTCAGTGCCTAAGCTCGTGGACTCCAAGGTCATCGGTTCAGCCTACGCCCTCATCTTCTGGATACAGAATATCGGTCTCTGGCTCTTCCCACTGCTCATCGGCAAGGTGCTCGACAAAACCAACCCCAACGTCACCGACCCCACCAAGTTTGACTACACAGCCCCCCTCGTGATGCTGGCATGCCTCGGTGTGGCAGCCCTCGTGCTCGGCTTCGTCCTCAAGGTCGTTGACAAGAAAAAAGGCATTGGCCTCGAGGAACCCAATATCAAGGACTAAGAAATCATTAACCATTAAATAAAACCAAGAAAACCATGTTTGAAGGACAACCAAAAGGGCTATGGGCTCTTGCATTTGCCAACACAGGTGAGCGCTTCGGTTACTACACCATGCTCGCCGTATTCATCCTCTTCCTCCAGGCCAACTTCGGCTGGAGCGGCGGCACAGCCGGCGTTGTTTACTCCAGCTTCCTCATGCTGGTCTATTTCCTGCCCCTGTTTGGCGGTATGGCCGCCGACCGCTGGGGATACTCCAAGATGGTCACCATCGGCATCTTCATCATGTTTGCCGGCTACGCGTTGCTCTCCATACCCCTCGGTGCCAGCACCGTAGCCATCATAGCCATGGCAGCAGCCCTGGTGCTCGTCAGCTTCGGCACCGGCCTCTTCAAGGGCAACCTCCAGGTAATGGTGGGCGACCTCTACAATGACCCCAAGTATGCCGACAAGCGCGACAGCGGCTTCTCACTCTTCTATATGCTCATCAATGTAGGCGCACTCTTCGCCCCCACCGCCGCCATTAAGATAATGGACTGGGCACAGGCCGACCTCGGCATCAGCCAGCAGGACAGCTACCACTTCGCCTTCGCCGTGGCATGCGTGTCACTCATCGTCAGCATCCTTATCTACTACGGCTTCAAGGGCACCTTCAAGCAAGTGCTCACCCCCAACAAGAAGGATGCCGCCACTGCCACCGTGGACAACAAGGCCGACGAGCTCACCCCCTCGCAGACCAAGGAGCGCATCATCTGCCTCTGCCTCGTCTTCGCAGTAGTAATCTTCTTCTGGATGGCCTTCCACCAGAACGGCGCCACCCTCACCTACTTCGCCCGCGACTATGTAGCCACTCAGGCCACCGGTCTCACCGCCATGGAGTTTGACGTCGTCAACCTTCTGGCTGTCATCTTCATAGTCTATGGCCTCTTCGGCGTCTTCCAGAGCAAGGGCAACAAGGCCCGCGCCATCTACGGCATCCTCATCGTAGCCGGTGCCGCATGGCTCATCTATAAGTATAAGCAGGGTGCCCAGGCCGACATCGCCGCACCCATCTTCCAGCAGTTCAATCCCTGCTTCGTAGTGCTGCTCACCCCCGTCAGCATAGGCCTCTTCGGATGGCTCGCCAAGAAAGGCAAGGAGCCCAAGGCCCCCGTCAAGATAGGCCTCGGTATGCTCGTGGCAGCATGCGCCTACCTACTCATGACCATGTCGTCGCTCGGCCTGCCGGCACCTAACGCCACCAACCCTGAGCATCTGGCCGACGTAACCCCCAACATACTCGTCAGCACCTACCTCATCCTCACCTTCGCCGAGCTGCTGCTCTCACCCATCGGCATCTCCTTTGTCAGCAAGGTGGCACCACCCAAGTATAAGGGCATGATGATGGGCGGATGGTTCGTAGCCACCGCCGTGGGCAACTTCCTCGTCAGCATCCCCACCCTCATCTGGGGCAAGACAGAGCTCTACATCGTATGGGGTGTGCTGATGGCCATCTGCCTTGTGGCAGCACTGTTCATCTTCTCCATCATCAAGAAACTCAACAAGGTAGCGTAGGCCATTAAACAATAACCGCTAAACACAGTGCTGCGCGGTTTCCCCGCGCAGGTTCACCTCCAGACATGGCCAATCGTCAAATTGTGAAATTGTAAAATCGTCAAATAGCCACGGTTTCCAGCATTGATAACCCAAGAGCAATATAAGCAACTCTCTGAGCGTACGCAGCAGCTCGCCCACTATCTCAATATCGACGCCAAGCGCATTGAGTTGGAGGAGGAGCAGCTGCGTACCCAGGCCCCCGACTTCTGGGACGATGCCAAGGCCGCCGAGGCCCAGATGAAAAAAGTCAAGGGCCTCCAGTTCTGGCTCACCCACTACGATGAGCTGCAGAGCCTGGTCGGCGAAGTGGAGCTCTCCCTTGAGTTCTATCGTGACCAGATGGTCAGCGAGCAGGAGGTGGACGACGCCTACACCAAGGCCCTCGAAGCCCTTGAGGCCCTTGAGCTCAAAAATATGCTGCGCGCCGAAGAAGACTCCATGGACTGCGTCCTCAAGATCAACTCAGGCGCCGGCGGCACCGAGAGCCAGGACTGGGCCTCCATGCTCATGCGCATGTACCTGCGCTACGCCGAGGCCCACGGCTACCGCACCCGCATCGCCAACCTGCAGGACGGCGACGAGGCCGGCATCAAGACCTGCACCATCGAGATAGAGGGCGACATGGCCTACGGCTACCTCAAGTCCGAAAACGGAGTACACCGCCTTGTGCGCGTCTCCCCCTTCAACGCCCAAGGCAAGCGCATGACATCCTTCGCCAGCGTCTTCGTCACACCCCTCGTTGACGACACCATCGAGGTAACCGTTGACCCCTCCAAGATAACCTGGGACACCTTCCGCTCCTCCGGCGCCGGCGGCCAGAACGTCAACAAGGTAGAGACCGGCGTCCGTCTGCGCTACCAGTACACCGACCCCGAGACCGGCGAACAGGAAGAGATACTCATCGAGAACACCGAGAGCCGCAAACAGCTCGAAAACCGCAACAACGCCATGCGCCTGCTGCGCTCCAACCTCTACGACCGTGAGCTCAAGCGCCGCCAGGCAGCACAGGCCAAGATTGAGGCCGGCAAGAAAAAGATTGAGTGGGGCAGCCAGATACGCTCCTACGTCTTCGACGACCGCCGCGTCAAAGACCACCGCACCAACTACCAGACCAGCGATGTCGCCGGAGTAATGGACGGCAAGCTCGACCCCTTCATCAAAGCCTACCTCATGAGCGGAGGAGAGTGAGACACAAAGGCCCCCTACCCCCCTAAAGGGGAGAAGAGAAACGAAACATTCGTGTTCAAAAAAAATCTGCGAAATCAGCACCCATCCGCGAAATCTGCGGTCGCGCAGCGACACGAAAAATAATCCGTAATATCCGTGAAATCCGTGTTCGTTCCTGCCCACCTCGGGACCTCGCTAAACTTCAATCCTCAAATATAAATCTTACCCAATATGAATCAGAAACATCAAGCAAAAGTAGAGAAGCGCAACGCCAAGCAAGAGAAGCAGGCACAGATGGTCATCTGGGGCATCATCATCGGCCTCATCGTCCTGGCTCTTGCCTTCGTCGTCACCTACTCCATGAGCTTCTAATTATCCCGAGTGGAAATAGAGCACAAATTTTTAGTCAGTGGCCCGTACAAGCACCTCGCCACTGACATAAGCCATATCGTGCAGGGCTATCTCAGCGATGACCCTGAGCGTACCGTGCGCATCCGCATCCGCGACGACCAGGCCACCCTCACCATCAAGGGCGGCAGTTCCTCCGACGGCCTCAGCCGCTATGAGTGGGAACAGCCCATACCCCTCAACCAGGCCCGCCAGCTGCTCGCCCTATGCCTGCCCGGCACCATCGACAAGCACCGCCACATCGTGCCCTATGAGGGCCACCGCTGGGAGGTCGATGAGTTCCACGGCCATCTGGAGGGCCTCACCCTCGCCGAGCTCGAGGTGCCCAGTGCCGACACAAAGTTTGCCACCCCCCCCTTCCTCGGCCCCGAGGTGACAGGCAATCCCCGCTATTACAACTCACAGTTGCGCAAGCGCCCCGCCAGTTCATAACGCACCGCTGACAGAAAACAATCTCCATGGCTAATGGTAATTCGTGTCATTCTTTATCAACATAAATTACCATGAATTAGTCGTGATGCCTTTGGCATTCGTGCAATTCGTGTTATTCGTGTTATTCGTGTTCGTTTATTCCCCAATCGGGACCTCGCTAAATTTCAAATCTGAAATTTCAAAATTCAAATATAAACAGATCTGTAAAACTCTCTATCATAGAAGGAGTTAAAAGGAGAATTTGAAATTTGAGAATTAGGAGATAGAAGGAGATAGAGGACGATAGTCCTGACTAACGGCTTAACTTCTTAACTTCTTAACTTCTAAAACCTAACTCCTAATTGCCGCTTCGCTCTCGCAGCTTATTTTAGCCAGCCCGCGCCGTTGGCGCGACCACTGGCGAGTCGCTCGCGATGCCTGCGGCATTGCCGCTTCGCTCTCGCGACTCATTGAAGTCGGCACCAGCTCCGCTGACAGCCGACGAGTCGCTCGCGATGCCTGCGGCATTCCTAACTCCTCACTCCTCACTCCTAATTCCTCACTCCTAATTCCTCACTCCTAACTCCTCACTCCTCACTCCAAGCCCCCCCCTATTTTCTTTCCGTTGTAAAGTTTTTTGTGTGTCTGATTAAATCTTTTTCGGTATTTTTGCGTCAGATAAGAAACAATACGGAAGAATGACCTTACTTGACACTCAAAGCATACTAAAGGAGGCAGAGCGGCTGATGGCTGTGGAGCGGCGCGAAATGCTGCAATACGCCTGCTATAGGCTGGGCAACATTGATGACGCAGAGGACGCCGTGCAGGATGTGTTTATTCTGCTACATCAGCGATTGAGCGATGACAATGCAGAAATCAGCAACCTGCCAGCTTATCTTTACCGCACGCTGGCCAACATCTGCGTCAGCCGGCTGCGTGAGGCCAGGCGCATGCCTACCGTTGCCATTGACAGCCAGCCTGAGCCGTCAACCCCTGCGACCGAGAACTTTGAGCAGGAATACCTTCGCATCGACCATATGCTTAATGCCCTGCCGGAGGAGCAGGCAGAAATCATCCGTCTGCGTTACTATGGCAACAAGAGTTTTCAGGAGATAGCCGATATTCTCGGCATTAAGCTGCCCACGGCCAAGTCGCGCTTCAGGTATGGTATAGAGAAGATTAAACAGGGGATGGCTCCCTTTCTATAATCACATAATTTAATGAGAGATGATGGATTGCAATGATTTCAGAAACATGGTCTGCGACCTCTTTGACAAGGATGTGGACCCGCAGATCAAGGCAGAGTGTGAAAAGCATATCGGCCAGTGTGCCGAGTGCAGGAAATACTATGAGGAATTACAGGCAGCTGCAGAACTGCTGCGCCCCAGGCACTCGCCTGTAGCTGGCAGCAAAGACGGACAGGATAGCGGGGAAAATAATGTTGCCGCTTTGCCTGCCAAGTCAAGATTACATGTGTCCCGTGTTCTTTTCCGGAGAGTTGCCGCCGTGTTTGCAGGCATTGTACTGCTTTCGGGCATAGCTCTCGCCACTGTCCTGATATTGAAGCCACAAAGCCACAAAGTCCAAAGTTCTATAGCCGACAACCAATGGTCAACGGCCAACGATCTGCCTGCGGATTCCGTCCGCTTCGACGGTGTGCGCCTTGACAGCATCCTCACTGTTGTCTCTGCCCACTACGACAAGGCAGTCTTCTTCCGCAGTGACGAGACCCGGGACATGACTTTCCTGCTGACATGGGAGCCAGACAAACCGCTTGCCGACTTCATAGCAGGGATGAACATGTTCGACGGATTACAGCTTACCCTTCAGAGCGACACCATCTTTGTCGAAGCTATTGAAGAGGAGGATGCGCTATGAAGAAACTTTTTATTGTGCTGCTGCTGATGGCTGTGCAGGCACTTCAGGCGCAGATTACCCGCAAATTCAACAACACCCCGCTCACTGAGGCCCTGCGCACCATTGAGCAGGGACAGAGTGAGTACACCATAGCCGTCCTCGCAGACGGCCTGGCCGATCTGCGCACCTATGCCAACGTGAAGAATCTCAGCGTCCCCGATGCTGTCAGGATGGTATGCAAGGGCCTGCCCGTAAAGGTGAAAGTGAACGGAAGCAAAATCTCCGTGCAGCGCAAGGGAAACATGGCGCAAGGCAGGGATGTCCAGAATGGCAAGATTATTTACGGTCTTGTAAAGGATAACATTACGCAAGAGATTCTATATGATGTAGAGGTGTCTATTTATTCGGACACTACGCTTGTTGCCGAATCAAAGACTTACCGCAATTATCGTCCTACAGACAACTCGGAATACGGTTACTGGATAGCAACTATTCCGGCCCAAGGAGGAATGCTACACTTTGTATTCCAAAAAGACGGATATGAACCCACTGTGCAGGAATACCATGTGAAGCCATTCAAGAAGATGGAGCAAATGAGGTTTGCGTTCAATGCCAACATTAAACGTAGTAAGAAAGATCAGATACTTGGTGCCGCAACAGTTAAAGCCACGCAGATAAAATTCTATCATAAAGGCGATACCATAGTCTATAATGCCGATGCCTTCCAGTTGGCCGAGGGCTCGATGCTCGACAATCTCATCAAATCGATGCCTGGAGCAGAACTTAGTGATGACGGTGAGATAACTATCAACGGTCGCCGTGTTGATGCCCTGCTGCTCAACGGCGAGGATTTTTTCAAAGGGAAAAACAAGATAATGCTGGAGAACCTGCCGGCATATATGGTAAAGAACATCAAGGTCTATGATCGTCTGGATGCCATGCAGCAGGCAATGGGCCGCAAGGACGGCGACTATGTGCTGGACGTGAACCTCAAGAAGCAGTATTCCATCGGCTGGATAGGCAATGTGGAGGCTGGCTATGGCAGCGAGGACCGCTACCTTGCGCGACTGTTTGCCCTGCGCTTTACAGATGCATCGCGAGTGGGCGTCTATGCCAACCTGAACAACCTCAACGACACACGCAAGCCCGGCGAGAATTCCAACTGGACACCTGAGACGATGCCGACCGGTCTGCTTGCACAGAAGGCCGTAGGTGTTGACTATCTCATAAAGCCCAAGCGCACAATGAAGAAGTTCAGCGGCAACGCTGAGCTGAAATACACCGATGCTGACAACTACTCAGAGTCCACGGTGGAAAACTATCTCTCCGAGGGTAACACCTTCATGCGTAACCGCACTAATAGCCGTCGTGACAACCTCGCTTTCTCTACGTACCACCGTCTGGAATTCAACCAGAGTGACGGCATCAGCGGTGTGCAGCTGATACCATCTTTCGACTACTCGCGCTACAATCGCTTTGGCAGCAACCTCAGTGCCACTTTTGGCAGCGACCCCTTCAGCTATGCAGATAGTCGCGCCCTGCTCGACAGCATCTACACTATGCAGGGCGACAACCTGCGCAGAATAATGCTTAACCGCTATATACGTGAAACAAAGTATAAAGGCTGGAAAAACACGTCGTCGCTCGTTATTGAGCTGACTAAATATAATGGAGTAATGATTTATGGCCTGCAAGGCGACATAGAACACACAGCTCAGAAAGACTTGACCTTCTCCCGCTATAACCTGGCATATCCCAATCATCAACAAAACTCCACAGTATACCAAAACACTTATACGCACGACCATCCGAACCGCAAGTTATCTTATAGTCTGAATCCCTTCCTCTATTTTAAACTCAATCAAAACATGAGTCTTCAGGTGGCTGGTGAAGTCGGACAGAGAATTCGTAAGCACGAATACTCTCGCTATAACCTTGAAGCTCTCTCTGAATGGGCTGATGATACAGAGCACGTTTTAGGAGAGCTGCCCTCCGAGACAGAACTGATACTTCATGTCGTTGACCAGCAAAACAGTTACCATCTCAAAGAATATGATAATTATCAGTCTGCATACGTCAATTATCAATACGACACTTACAAACAGACTGATAACGGAATGCATTCATGGAATGTCTTTCTACAGATTCCTGTCACGCGACATCACTATCGTTTGGATTATACGCGCGGAGCTGTCTATTCCGGCATATCAAGGAGAAATGCTATTCTACTTGATCCGACATTTAAACTGCAATATAACTGGAAGAATGAAGTTACTGACCATAGCATCGAATATAACTATAAACTTACACAGACAACTCCCAATATGACTAACCTCATAGAGGTGGAGAATACTACCGACCCGCTCAACATATATACAGGCAATAGCAAGCTCAGAAATATCAGCAAGCACTATATGTACCTATTGTATCAAGCCAATAACCCCGAGAAAGAGACGAACTTCTCCACCCGCCTGACATACAACACCACTGTCAATGCCATAGCCTACGCCTACACCTACGACCGCACCACGGGCATACGCCACTACAGGCCGCAAAACGTAGATGGCAACTACCTGCTCGCTGCCGACATCAACTACAGCCACCCACTTGACAAGCGCAAACGCCTTACCCTCAACACCATTACCCATGCCAAGCTTGACCACGGCGTTGACTATATCAGCGAGGACGCAGCCATAGCCCCTATGCGCAGCAGCGTCAACACGTGGTGGGGTACAGAGACAATCAGACTCAACTACAAACTCGGCAAGCACTCTATCGGTGCCAAGGGCTACCTCGGCATAGGCCATGTCACCTCCTCGCGTGAAGGCTTCGATGCCTTTACCCTCTGTGACTTCAACTACGGACTGACCACCACAGTCAAGCTGCCCTGCAATTTTGAAATATCCACCGATCTCACCATGTATTCCCATCGCGGATACGCCACCGGCAGTTCCAACACCAATGACCTTGTGTGGAACGCACGCCTGAGCAAGACCTTCACCAAGGCAGGCCTCACCTTCGCCCTCGACGGATTCGATATCCTCAATCAGCTTAGCAATATCTCGCAGGTCATCAACTCGCAGGGCCGCACCGAAACATATCGCAACTCGCTGCCCCGCTACATCATGGCCCACGTCATCTACCGACTCAACAAAAAGCCGAAGAAGTAACGCGCAATGAAACGCCTGACTATTCTCGCTGTCTGTTGTATATCGTACGTAGTCTGCATGGCGCAGATTACCCGCAAATTCAACAACACCCCGCTCACTGAGGCTCTGCGCACCATTGAGCAGGGACAGAGTGAGTACACCATAGCCGTCCTCGCAGACGGCTTAGCTGATTTGCGTACCTATGCCAACGTAAAGAACCTCAGCGTCCCCGATGCCGTCAAGCTGGTATGCAAGGGCCTGCCCGTAAAGGTGAAAGTGAACGGAAGCAAAATCTCCGTGCAGAACAAGGTAGAGAAGACAAAGAAGAAGGGGCTTGTAAACACAGCCGAAATCCGTGGCTATGTCCATAACCGGCTAACGCACGAGTATCTGTATGATGTTAAAGTTTCTCTGATGAAGAACGACAGTATTGTCGCTACATGTATTATTGATAAAAATATAACATACCTCCATCCCATTTGGTCTTTCGAGGTTGACATCAAGGAAGGAAGTAACTATGTCTTATTGTTTGAGAAGGAAGGATACAACATCTTGTCATGGCCTTTGAGGGAGCAGGTGGCTAAGAAACCTCTGAAAAAAGGCGAAATGCGCGTTGTCGCGGATGTGCCGATGGACAAGACTCCTAAGACCCACGAACTCAATGGAGTAACGATTAAGGCCACCAAGGTGAAGTTCTACCACAAGGGCGACACGCTCGTTTATGATGCCGATGCTTTTGAGACAGCCGAAGGCTCGATGCTTGATGCGCTGATAGACCAGCTGCCGGGCGTGAAACTTTATGACAATGGAGAAATCTATGTCAACGGACGCAAGGTGGAAAGCCTTATGCTCAACGGTGAGGATTTCTTCAAAGGGAATAATAACATAATGCTGGAAAATCTTCCTGCATATATGGTCAAGAATGTCAAGACCTACGAAAAGACAGGACTTTTAACGCAGATGATGGGGCGTGATATGGGCGACAAGGAGTTCGTGATGGATGTGATTCTTAAGAAGCAATATCAAATAGGCTGGATTGGCAATGTAGAGGTCGGCAAAGGAAACCATGACTTATATATGGCAAGGCTTTTTGCGGTGCGATTCTCTCCGCAGTCACGCATCACCACCTTTGGAAAAATCAACAACCTTAGTGATGAGCGCAAGCCTGGCGAGAACGATTTCTGGAGTCCCGAGGCGATGTCTTCAGGTTCAAGAAAGGCAAAGAAAGCAGGCGCAGACCTCCTTTTCAACAGCAAAGACAAGAGAGTGAAATATACGGGAAACATCGAGTTTACTCATACAGACCTTGAGAACCGCTCCAGAACAGCATCCGAAACCTACCTGCCCGACGAAAACATCTTCTCCCGCAATGTGTATGCGGGGCGAGACCGTAATCTCAAGCTTGACGTGCAAAACAAATTCTCGCTGATAAATAAAAAATATAGTAAGACAATGGAGCTCCAACCGAATCTGTCTTATAAGAAGTATGATTCTCATTCCGAAAACATATCTGCCACATTCGACAAAGAGCCTTCCATAGAGTCCGTAACAGAGATAATTGACAGTGTGTATCAGAGCGATAATCCCGCACTGCTCTCCACTATCATCAACAGAAATCTTAACAGAGACAAGCGAGACGGATATCAGCTTAACATGAGTCTGCCTTACAGCTTCTTCTCTGCACTTAATCCATCCAAGACTTGTTCTTTCTCATTGGGCGGCAACGTTAGTTACTCAACGCAGTCTAACGACAGCTGGCGCCAGACGAGCGTTGACTATCCCAGCAATACGGCAAAGGCATCAGACATACGCAACAGATACTCTCATAGCTACCCCGACCATCATTTCGGGGCCAACACAAGCGTGGGGTTGGGACAGCAGATAATGCCGGGATTCAGTATTGACTACCGATACAGTGTAGGGTATAACAGTTCCCATAATGACAACAGGACATATATGCTTGAACGCCTGGCAGGATGGGATGACCTTAATGAGCACCAGATAGGCCTGCTCCCCTCTGAGGAAGAATACCTCATGTGCATAGACACCAACAACAGCTCTTACAGACATTCCTCTAATGTGCATCAGACACCGAGTGTCAGACTGACTTATGTCTATGACTATTGGTCAGGACAAGACAAGAAAAATCATAATCATTATGAAATGCTTCTGTCAATGCCACTGGCTTTCAATCACGAGAAGCTTGATTATGCACGCGGCACTTATGACGGCATTACAAAGAGAAACACATGCTTCTTCAATCCATCTTTCACGGCGCGACTGCTGGCCAATAATCTCAGTGATGAATTGTCATTAAACTACCGCATTTCACATTCGGCTCCTCCAATGATGTATTCTCTCGATTATTGTAATGATGCCGACCCCATGAACATATTCTATTACAATGCCGACCTAAAGAATATGGCCTCCCATAACGCCAGCCTCAACTACACCCACAAAAACACGGAGAAAGAATTGAACTACTCCCTCAACACCTCCTATAACATTACTACAAACTCCGTGGCAATGAGCTACATCTACGACCGTGCGACTGGCATACGCTCTTTCAGGCCGTCGAACGTAAGTGGCAACTATAACTTCCAGCTAAACTTCGGATATTCCCGGCCTCTTGACAAGCAGAAACGCCTTTCACTCGGCAATAATCTAAACTGGAACATGATTCACGGCGTTGACCTCGTGGGCACAGACACCGGCTCGGCACCTGAGAGGAGCAGCGTAATGACCAACTGGATTAACGACCACCTCCACCTCAACTATAGGATAAACAGATTCTTCAGGATAGGAGCAAGAGGCCATATAGGATATGGGCGTAGCACCTCCAGGCGTGAAGACTTCAACAATGTAAACCTCTACAATTTCGACTATGGCCTTAACGCGACGCTTCCGATGCCCTGGAAGATGCAGCTCTCCACCGACATTACCATGTATAGTCGCCGCGGAGATGCCAGCAGTGCCGCCAACACCAACGACCTCGTGTGGAACGCACGACTCAGCAAGACCTTCCTCAAGGCAGGCCTCACCTTCGCCATCGACGGCTTCGACATCCTCGGCCAGCTCAGCAGTCTCTCGCAGTATCTCAACTCGCAAGGTCGTACCGAGTCCTACCGCAACACTCTCCACAGCTATGTCATGGCCCACGTACTCTACCGACTCAACAAGAAGCCGAAGAAGTGAGGTATGAAAGGTTATAGGTTATTGGTTATAGGTTATAGAGGGAGATAGAAGGAGATAGAAGGAGATAGAGGGAGATAGAGGACGATAGTCATGACTAACGGCTTAACTTCTTAACTCCTAACTCCTAATTGCCGCTTCGCTCTCACAGCTCTTTCATGCCAACCCGCGCCGTTGGCGCGACCACTGGCGAGTCGCTCGCGATGCCTGCGGCATTCCTAACTCCTAAATAGTCCTGACTAACGGCTTAACTTCTTAACTACTTAACTTCTTAACTTCTAAAACGTTTACAGTTTACAGATTTGAAATTGAACATTTAGGAGTTAGAAGGAGATAGAGGACAGATGAAAGGTTATTGGTTATTGGTTATAGGTTATAGAAACCTAATCTCAACTTGCTGATGTCGCTTCGTGTTTAATTACTCTCATACGCCCCCGCCTTTGACGGCGGGGGCGTATGACACAAACTTTTAGCGGACTGCAATAATTATCTTAAATTCTTGGTAAAAAATTCTGCCAACTTATCCCACGGAATAAGATTCTTGGATTCACCTTTGCCTTCAGGCTCGGTATAGCCTCCGTCGTAGAGATCACAATGCGAGGCTCCCGGAATAATGAGAAGCTCCTTGTTCTCGGGGTTGGGATTGGGCTTGCCTACAACATTGTAGCCCTCCGCCTTTCCCTCCACCATATAATGATAGGCCGCTTCGCCAAAATAACGAGAGTGAGCTTTCTCGCCATGCATCACAAGGACGGCAGAGCGGATCTCGTTGATATAGTACAGAAAGCGGCTGTTGGCATAGGCCTGCGTACCGATTACGCGCCAGCCATCGTTGGAGTTTCCACTGCGTTTATGGTATCCACGAGAGGTGATGTAATAATCGTAGTAGTCCTTCACAAACTGTGGAGCATCCTTTGGCAGCGGATTCACCACACCGCCGGCCATTGCCATCGGGTCACTCATACGCTGCTTAGCCATTGCCTCACGTGCTGCATGGCGCGACTCCTCCTTGTCCTCGCTATCAAAATAACCGTTTCCACTGACGCGCGTCATATCATACATCGTGCTGGCTACAGTTGCTTTGATACGAGTGTCGGCAGCAGCGGCATTAAGGGCTATGCCTCCCCAACCGCAGATACCGATGATACCAATCTTCCCTGCATCCACATTCTCCTGTTTAGACAGAAAATCAACGGCTGCCATGAAGTCCTCGGTGTTGATGTCTGGCGAAGCCGTGCGACGTGGTTCACCGCTGCTCTCACCCGTATAAGAAGGGTCAAAAGCAATAGTCACAAAGCCACGCTCGGCCATCTTCATGGCATAAAGTCCACTCGACTGCTCCTTGGTAGCACCAAAAGGACCGCTTACAGCGATAGCTGCCAACTTACCTTTGGCATCTTGCGGCGTAAAAAGGTCGGCCGCCAACGTCAGACCATACTGGGTTTCAAACGTCACCTTCCGGTGGTTTACTTTTTCACTCAGCGGGAACACCTTGTCCCACTCTTGTGTTAATTCCAACTTCTGCATATTTCCTTCTGATTTAGTTTGATTGCTTTCTGTGCACGCCGTCAGCATTCCACTGAGTATGACTGCAAATAAAAATGTTTTCTTCATTTTAGGCAGGTTCTTAAAATTAGTTTTAACTTCGACAGACTTTTTTACTTCGGCAGATCTCTTCTTCAGCGCTTTGTGCTTCTTTTCGGATGCTTAGCATTTCAGGCCTTTTACCATAGCTCGCTATGCTTCGGTGGCCAAAAGGGTGAATCCTCTCGAAAACAAGCTACAAATCACCTGAAGCTTTTTTAGAACCCACCTAATATTTTTTTTCCGTTCCTAATGACAATTCCTTTGTATCCCGACTGTGCCACTGTGCCTTGCAGAGTGTAGGCTTTTGAAGAAGACATGTCAGCCTTTATGCTATTGATGCCTGTGGGGTTACTATCTATTGACAAGGTAACACCTATATTTCTTTCCCCTGCCTTGAGGAACTTTTTCAGCTCATCGGCAGTCAGGTTGTCAATCCTGCCCAAGCGTGTATAGCTCCAGGAATTTGTACCATAAAAAACACAGATATTACTGCCACCGTAAAGGATAACATCCCCAGGTTGGGCATTTATCTGTTCGTTATCTGTCGGTAACGGGAAACCTAAAGGACCCCATATTTCAAAACCGCCACTCGAATTGAGCGTCACCGTGACAGGTGCTTGTTGGAGTCTTTCCACAAGCGCTTGTGTGGCACTATTGTCAGCAAGTGAAACGGACTCTGTCCTTCCATCGATCGTAATATACATCTTTTCTGTCATAGTCTCAATATCTGGTGACTGTGCATGCGTCTTATCGCTGCTGCACGACAACAAGAGCAATGTCACGGCTATTGTCAGCAAGTGGTGATTAAAAGCAGTTTTCTTCATAGTCAATAATTATTTCGTCTGGTATCTCATCCAAACAATACCATCCAGTTCCTCCACACTCTTAAACACAAGCCTCACAGGTTTACGCTCAACAGGTCTGCCGTCAAAGGCCGCTGTCATTCCCTTGCGTCCGTCAATGCCATAGCCATACATCATGCTCACCTCGTCTATCAGTCCTTCGTCAAGCAGAGAACCATTGATATTGCCGCCGCCTACCACCGCCAGACGCTCCACGCCAAAGACCTCTCTCAATATCTGCATTGCAGACTGGAGGTCTATGCCCTCTTTCCCTGTCGTAATATAAGAAATGTGTTTGTTCTTCAGGTAGTCAAGATACTCCTGACTGCACTTTTCTGAAAGAATCATAAGCAGCGGACGACCGAAAAGCTCGGTGGTGTTGTCGTCCCATAGCAAAGTTCCCCGGGTGTCAACACCGATAGCATAACCCTTTGCTTCCTCTGCCTTATAAAGCTGCTGTCCTGCATCCTCATGAGCCATCTGAGGTTGAAACTCCCCATTCTGGGCGTAGTGCATCACCAAGGTTGTCTTGCCTTCCAAAGTTGAAGGACATTCAAGTTGTGCCAAAGCGTCATAATAATGGTTGGTGTCGTCTATCTGCTCAGTCATTTCACAGTCTATCCTGCCATCAAGCGAAGCCATCATGTGGCATATAGTGTATGGTCTCATTGCCTTGCTGATTTAAAATCCGCAGCAAAGGTACAGCTATAAATATAATACCCGTATAAATAAATTGCGGATAAAACTACCAAAAATGAGGAAAGATTTCGATAAGTAGAAAGCTTGCATCAAGTCTGCCATGGCGAGAATGCCGAAGGCATCGCGAAGACTTTCGTTGGCTGTCGGCGAAGCCGGTGCCAACAAACAAAGA
>OCTW011435364.1_pt1 | contig 21153 bp, 7 predicted proteins | sample 1539671 | NCBI WGS metagenome assembly OCTW01 (sample SAMN02144230, study PRJEB22623) | gut metagenome | biome: sheep rumen | host: Ovis aries | place: New Zealand
CATACTTTTTTGATCCGTCTGCAGAAATTGTTTTTACATACCTCGCTTCCCATCTTCCGTCTTTTCTCTTGTAAATGTTTGTTCCTTTTTGCATAATATCATCCTTTCTGTGCTAAGCACACCCCTATTGTACCTGACAACAAATTTGACGGCTATTAAATCGTTATAGAGAAAAATAAAAGAAAATAACTATAAATATTAAATCTCTTGTAAATTTCCAAAGTGAATTTCTTAAATTCTATTGCACATTTCGACAAAACGTGATAAAATTAATCATAAATTATAGTAAGATTATCCATTCGTTGATGTGGATAATCTATGAAGAAGATAAGAAATCATGCGTGATTATTGTTTTGCTTTTTAAGAAACTCATAAATAATAACCAGTATGTAAATGGGAAAAGTAGATCTATTTTGATGAAAGAGAGGAAATGTGATGAAAACAAATTTTTTGAAACGTTCTCACAGAGTGAATATAATTTCCTTGTTGATAGTATTATTGCTTACGTTAATATCAGCAAAACCTTCTTTATATGCTTTGGCAGCAGAGGAGAATGCTTCTAATGCAAAGAAAACCTCTGTGACACACGACATTGCGATTGTCTTTGACAATTCCCTGTCAATGTATGAGAATACCGATCGCTGGAGTCAAGCACTTTATGCTATCGGTGTTTTTGCTTCCATGTTAGACTATGACACAGGAGATAAGCTGGGCATTTATCCGATGGGTGAGATATCAGTAGGTAAGGGCGGTTCTCCTGTTTCAGACAGATTGGAAATCACGAAGGACAACATTCAGGACATCTCAAAAATTTACTGTAGTCACACTTCACCGACAATAATGAAACCAGCTTACACGGCAAGGGATTATCTGAAAGAGTCCTCTCTTGATGAAAAATGGCTGATTATCATGACAGATGGTGCGTTTTACTTCGACGATAGTACTTCGGAGCCGGAAGCCGAAAAAGATGGAAAATGGCTCAATGGCATAATGCCGAAGTTAGCTGTAAACGGAATCAAAGTTCAATATCTCGGTTTTGGAGAGGCCAAAAAGGTAAACAATAATTCTTCAGCCAGAATTTACGGAACTAACGTTGAGTCTGCTGACTTGCTGGCACCTACGCTTGTTGATATTTGCAACATGATTTTCCAGCGTCACAAGGTGCAGAATATTTCAGACGGCGCCTTTGATATCGATGTTTCCATGAACAGTATTGTTGCATTTGCACAAGGAAAGAGCGCTGAAATCAAATCTCTGACTGACACAGGCGGTAATCGCATAGATGCCGCTATTGACGAAAAGATCAACGCGGGTTCTGAGGGTACCGGTTCATATCAAAATGCACCGATTGCTGACGTTGCCGGACAGGTTGTCACCTTTGCTCCCTGTGAGGCGGGAAACTATAAGCTCGACTATACCGGTTCAAATGTCGAGGTGTTTTATGAGCCGAATGTAACGATAAAAACATCGCTGAAGGACAGTGCCGGAAAAGAATATGATGGCTCTGAAGAAATCAATACGGGAGAGTATACTGTTCACTACGAGTTAGTTGATGGTGTTACCGGAAAGGATGTTCAAAAATCGAATTTGCTCGCACCGGTTAGCTTTAACGCGGTTGTTTCCAACAACGGTCAGGATAAGCCGGTTGGAAACGGTGATGCGATTACGCTTGCTCCCGATGAAAAAACAGAAATTAAAGTTACTGCTTCTTATTTGGGAGAATACGAGGTGACAAACGAAAACAACGCCAACGGCTTTGAGTTTAATGTTGTCGCGCCCGAAAAGCAAGAATTAAATGTCAAGCTCAGCACCGAACAAAACAACGGCTGGTTTAAGCTTGACGACCATGACAATTGGAACGCCATCCGCGCTGACGTTACGCTTGACGGAAAAAAACTCAGCGACGAGGAGCTTGCCAAGGTAAAGTTCGAGCTCGACCCACAACCATCAGAGGATTTTCCCTATTCCTGCAGGGTGATTCCGGGCGAGTCGGCTTATGAAATTAAGCTCGGCGACAAAAACGGTGCTTATGCCGAGCCGAAGTGTGATACCTACCATCTCAATGCGACCGCGCAAATGAAAGACGAATTTGGCCGGGACTTGGAATCAAAGGATAGCCTTAGACTGACCGTAGAGTGGTATGATGAATTTTGGAGATGGTTGTTGTGGCTTCTTATTTTGGCAATACTGACTCTTATTATAATTACTATTCTGAACCTTCCGGCGTGGCCGGCAAAAATTGTCTGCGAAATTCAGATGCCGTCTAACGCCAAGGGAACATATCCTGTTACAAAGCGCAGTAACTGCACGCTTGTGCCGTACAAATGGTCGCTGAACGCTACCATTAAAAAGAATTCTAAGATGTGGAACAAGCTGATTCGAAAAGGCGGAAGCATCAAGGTTGTCGATGTGTCCGTTGACCGTCATGTAGATTCCTATTCCTTCGGAGCGCAGACATATAACCGCAACGAAAAGTTTAAACCGACAGTTATTGCGGGTTCAAAAACAATTACCATGAACTTTAATATGGGTGATGAACTTAAAGCTGTTATCAAAATCAAATAAATCAAATTAACTATCAAAAATCAAAAAGAGGAGAGAGAATATGCCAAAACTCAAGGAAACAGTACAAAAAAACAAGGTGAATGCTCCGGTTATCTTTATTGGCTGTGGCGGTATCGGATCCAAAATTATAGCTGGCGTTGCACATCGCGCTATCCATGACGATACATCTAACATGCGCTTTGTAGTAATGGATACCGACGTAAACGACATTTCAAAGGTTGACAAGGGCGCGAATATCATCTCGGTTCAAACATCATCTACCGCGACGATTGAGAATTATTTGAAAAACGATGAGGATTCCAGAACAAAGTGGTTTCCGGTGAACAAAATGCTTGATTCCAAGCCTGTTTCCGAGGGTGCAGGTCAGGTGCGCGCTATTTCCCGGTTAGCACTGAACGCAACCATTAAGCAGGCAAAAATCATGAAGCTGTACAATGCAATAGATGGGCTGTTTCTTAAGGATGGCGGCAAATTTAAGCAGGCGGTCAAAATTGTCATCGCTTCCACTGCCGCGGGTGGTACAGGTTCAGGTATCGCAATGGAAGTCGGTATGCTTGTTCGCAACTACATAAAGAAAAATTATCCCGAAGCAGCCGCAATGATTAGAGGTTTTTTGATTCTCCCGGGCGTAATGGATACAGTCATTGACACACAGAGTGAGAAGGACAGCATCCGCTGCAACGGATATGCTACTATCAAGGAAATCAATGCTTTTATGATGAAGGGCTCCGGCTTCTTTGACACAGTTCCCGAGCTGCATCGATACCGCGACCTCTGCGTTACCGTTCCCAGCGCAACTGCCGGCGTAGAAAAGCTGAGTTGTCTCCCGTTTGACTTCTGTTTCCTGCTCGACCGTGCGGATTCTAATTCCGGAATCATGCCCAGCATGGCACAATACATAGATTCCGCAGCACAGGCAATTTATGAGCAGAATATCGGTCCAATGAGCTTTAGCTCAAGTAGCAAGGAGGACAACATCCTCAAGCTCTGCATTCGTCCCGAGACCCTCGGACGCTGTCGTTTCGGCGGTATCGGCGCAGCAAAGCTGATTTATCCCTATGATTCCGTCAGAGATTACATTGCACTGAACTGGGCGCGCACCGCAATTATAGGAAGCACTGCCAAGGGTGCTCTGTCTGAAGCCGAACGGCTTAAGCTCATTCAGGGCTCATGGCTGCAATATGACCTTCAGTATGCAGATGAGCGCAAGAAATATGAAGAAAACCCCGCCGGAAGTGACGAGCCGGTTCTCAAAAATGTTTATGTCCGTGCCATGACACAAGGTAAGGACGGTAGCTCCGGAAACAATTTTTCATCCTCGCTCTGGAACAAGTACCTTATTCCCAAGATTCTGGAAATCAAAAAGGCAGTCGGAGGCAAGGTAACCGAGAACAGCAAGGACAACCCTAATATCCTCAGCGAAAACCACCGCGCTGTTGCCAATTCATCCACCCAGAAGGTTGCAAGAAACTATATTGCTACCATTATTCAGGAGGTTATCAGTAATCACCTGAATTTCTATGATTCTACTTTCCTTGAAAGCTACGAACTGATTCAGCAGGAGTGTCAGAAAGATGTTGCCGGCAAGAGTCACCAAAATAAATACACTGCTATTCAGAGTGTAGCAGAGATTATTAAGAACGGCAATGTTGAAAAGGCGGCGACCGACCTAGCCAATGCCATCTGCGGTAGCACAGCTTCAGCCAATAACGACCGTTTGGGTAAACACATGCTTGAGAAATTCATTAGCGTAAAAGGAAAGGTTATGCACCCCAACGCCATTAGATTTATGCTGTATGAGTTGAGCACCTTCATTGATACCACCCTGCAAACTTTCAAGTCCGGTGCGGATGATTATGCCTATATGAATCTCGAAAGCGTTCACTGTAATGGCGCTTCCAATGAGGGTGGTAAGGCTGACAAGAAGGAATTTGACGTACCCGGTCTCAAGGCACGCGGCAAAGAAACCAATCTCGAAGCAATGTGTAAGTCCTGCGATAACGCGAATTACTATAGTGAGAATCAGTACGGTCAGGCATGCGAGGATAAGCTGACCGCTTATGCAAAGGATACTATCAATTATTTGGTTTATAAAATCGGCTACAGTATTTATAATATCATGATGCCGGCTCTTAATGAGCTGTTAAAATCCTTTGAATCTTTCTACGGAACCTTTAAGTCCAAGGTTCCCGCGATTGAAAAGGCAAAGGAGGATATCATTACCTCACTGAAGTTTGAGGACGGTGACTATGTTTATAATCTGTTCCACGAAAAAGACGTTATGGACAGAATTTCCGACATGAACGCAACACCTACCGAGTCCAGCGAGGCTTCTTCTGAGCTTTACGCAACCATTTATGATAATGTAAGAGACAACGCGTACAAGATTGCGCGTACCAAATACAATCCCTATGAATACACTGCAACCAAAGATATTTTCTTCGATGTTATCGTTCCTTATTTCTCCAAGATGGTTGAAGATGGCGTAACGGATATTCAGGTAGACAACATTCTGCTTGCGATTCAGTTGGAATGCCGTATTAAGAACAATATCGCTGTTGAAAACACCACTCCAGCTCTGCGCGAAGCAAAGTATCGTGAGCTTGAAACCGAAAACACCTACAGTAAGTATATTTCCGATACCATCGAAATGTGCAAAAATCTTGCCAGTCCGGGCGTCATGAAGAACACCCACGACGAGGCGCGCGAGGTATCTGCTATCGCCTACAGTGCTGCTCTGCGTGACAGCGGCGGTATCCGCGTGTCCGATTTCCTTAAGGATCAGGTCAAGACTGACACCGTGTCTGCCTACGAGCTGCACTTTTTCCGTTCGGTTTACAACATTACTCCGCTGCAGCTTTCAAAATTTGCCGCGCCGTCAGAGGATGAATTTGATGACCAGTTCTCGCTGTCTACCCAGGGTGAGTTGGATTTGCCCTCTGCGGGTGATTATTTCCGCATTTATCAGAAGTACATGGATTCCATCGGCCCCGACAGCCGCACCAGCGCAATTATTACTCCGCATATTGACCAGAGATGGAATGCGATTTCTGTTCTTCCGGAGCTTGACATGGAATATCAGAAGAAGTTGATGTCCAAGATTCACAAGTCAATGATTTACGGTTTTATTTATGACAGAATCAGAATGCGTCCGACCTCTGATGACAATGACGCCGATATGATTTATGTTTATTACGACAACGAAGAGGTTAGACAGGGCATGAAGGTTTCAAACGGAACTAAGTGTGACAGCCTCTATGAGGTGCTGGATTGTCTGTACTTTGACAGACAAGCAGTTTCCACTATTCGTGATTTTGTAAATGCACAGCGTATAAAGATTCGCGATAACGGATGCACTACTGTCGGTGACTCCGATTTCTTCCGCGCGCTGAAAGTACTGAGCCGAGGCGATGTTATCAGCAATGGGGTAGCCCCCGATGAGGTGATTTCCTTGTTTGAAATCGTACTTCTCTACTGCAACTCTCTTCCCGCTCAGGATAAGGATATTTCGGAGATGCGCGTAATGATCAGTGCTATTATCGAAATTATCGAGGCAGAAGTCAAGAACTTCACTGCTGATCCCGATACAGTTTATGTCAGATCCTCGGAGCAGGTACTCAACCAGTACAAGCTGTTGGTGAAAAATTACGCTGCACACCGTGATGTTCTGAGAATCGGTCTGTTTTCCGATGACGTCATCGAGACTGCCAAGAGCACTATCATCCATTATTATCAGGAGAATGATTTACTGAAATATGTAGATAGAATCAAGGAATTGGATAAAAAGTGATGGCGTGGCAGATAAGTGATAAGGTGGTGAAACTATGTTTACAGTGATTATTTGTGATGAAGCTGTTATCAGTGACATCAAAAGTAAATATCAGTTGTACCTCAAACCGTTACTTGAAACAAAAGAAATCGCGTTTTGTGCGTGGTATCCCGAAGAGAAAACGCTGCATGAGGCGGTTCCCGGGCTGGAAGCAGAAATCAAATCCAACACAGATTGGCGCGCGGTGGTTATTTACGACCGCCGTGTGGAATCCCGTGATGTGTTGTATCAAAGCAATCCCTTTGATTATGTCGGCACAAAAAAAACACCGGTTGCACTTGATACATGCGAACAAGTAGTGGAATTTCGCAATTATGTAGAAAGCACTGCCAAAAAAGCGGTTGAAAATCCGCTAATGAAGCTTTCTGTATGGCTCAGTGGATACAATATACCGCGTCGCCCGGAAATTATCGAGGAAGAGGCTGTGCTTAAAGAAACGCCCTATTCCGATGCCTATCTTGACGTTCTCAAGAAAGGTGGAATTACACCTATGGAATGGGAAACTGCGTTTGCCAGAGCATACCGTTACGATTGCGTTAATGAGCGTTTCCTTCCGGAGGGAGAGCTGTTTTATCCCCCGAAATCTGTGATTGCCATTGCCGAGCGCGCCAAGGATATTGAGTTGGAGCAGGCAGAAGCGGCGTGGCAGAACCACAGCGAATATGATTATTCAAGTTTTGCCGAGGACAACCTCTATTCGTCAAAATTGCGATGCTTGGTATATCATATGCCGACCATTAGAGACAAGGTTCCCGAGGTGGACTATTTTAAATTCCTTGCGACACTTCTCATTTTTGCACAAAATGACGTATCGTATGATATGCTCAAGTTTAGCAGGGTTTATGAGTTGAGCACCGAATTTGACCGCGAGGCACTCGAGAAAGACTGCAACGATTATATTTGCCGCCTGCGCGATTCACAACGCCGGATTGCGCAGTTGCGCCGTCGCAACGATTTGCTGAACAGTAAGCCGTTTGACGATGCCTATGCTGCCAGAGAATTTGAGGCGGATGCGATTGTGCCCGTTAAAATGACAGAGGGCTATAATAAGGACAGTCTGAAATGCGAATACGATGAAATCGGTTTGTCCACGGATTGTCCCGATGATGAACTGGGCTATTGGCAAAACCAATACACTGACATTCGAAAGCATTTTATCCGTTTTCTACGTCAGCCGCACCGTAGCATTCGCCGTGCCGTTGACGTAGAATTTGTAGCTAGGCGAAAGGCAGACAATGTGGCTGTAAAGCGGATTACGGATTTTCAAAAGGAGGATATCCGATTCAAACTCCAGGAGGAGGAACAGAACATGGTTGAAACCTCCACATCTAAGGTGTTTGACAAGAAGCGGTATGATGAGATGCTCGACAAGGCTGACCGTGAGGTAAAGCGCGGCATTGCGCAGCGCATGACCCGCAAGAAAACAATGGTGTTGAGTACTGTGATTTTGCTGTTTTGTCTTGTTAGCTTCATTCCGCTGTTTTTCAGCCGTTTCAATAATATCGGCACCGGCGGCTTTTCGTTGATTTTAATTGCCCTCACGTTGGGCGTGGTTGCCGGCGTGATGTTGATTTGCCTGTTCCATTTGCGCTCTAAACTGATTAACCGTTTTAAGGATTTCAACAGAACAATGGATAATATCTATGGCGAGGTTGACGGTTCTCTGCAGGTATTTTCGAATTATCTCACACATGCCTGCACTGCTATGCGAGAATTTGATATTCTGAATGCCATCGACAGCAAGAACGATTATCAAAGTAACTTATTAGGAATGCATGAATCGGCGATTAATCAGCGTATGCAGCACCTGTTTCACACATTTCCAGAGTATATTGTCAGCGATTATCAGCCAAGCGACTCGTTAACATATTTCGATTATGATTTTGATCAAGCGGTTTCATATCCGTTTGACTTTATCCTTAACGCGGAAGCACACAAAATTCCTTTTTTGCGCCCGGGCACTGAGGTAACTGTTCCCGTGAACTATGTTGCGTCAATAAAGCTGAGGAGGGAGGAGCTGTATGATTGATTCGGTAAACGGTGCTTTTGAAATCATCAAAACGCTGGTTGCGATTGTTCCGTTCCTGCTCCTATGCTTATTGAGCAGTAAGGTAAATTTAAAGCGTGAAATCCGTGACCGTCAGTTTTTGATGCCTGTTTTTACTGTAGTGTTTGTCATTTTGACGATGATATTCCTAAAAAGTATTAACGATGGTATTTTGGGACTGCTCAATGAAATTCCGAAACTGCTTGATAACCTTATCAAAAGCGTTCCTTCGAATATTGCGGATTTTCTTAAAAAGCCTATTGAGGCTGTTAAAAATATGCTTAACAACCTCAATTTAAAATATTGGGTTTTCTACATTTCCAATACGCTTATTGTTTCCGCGTATTTGATTGTTAAGCGTATTATCATCACCATTCTCAAGAATATCAACAAAAAGGTCCGTCCGTTACACACACGTGTTGCAGGATGGTTTTATAAATATTTTGCCGAGAAGGATATGTGGTACTTGCGTGACGATTACGTTCAGGCAAGAACCTTAGCTAAGGTGGTGTATTTTACTGTTGTAGTGCTGATGTCACTGCTTATGCTTGTGTCAGGTAGAATGTATGTTTTTGGTCTGCTGCCGGATGTTTTTTATCCGGTGTTTAGCGTTATTTTGGTGGGAGAGATTTATTTCTTCCTTAATGGCGTCAGCAAGGCTGAGTATTTAAAAGACGTGCTTGGCGAGGATGAAGAATCCTACCGCACAGTTAACTATTCTTTGATTCGCAAATATCTGCGTGATTTGTTCGGCGACAAGCTGCTGATAGAAAACACCAATGTCAATATTTCGCTTTCCAACGGTATTTCCAATAATGAGGTAATTGAAAATCTTCTCAACGACATGGATCCAAAGGTGGTGGCGTTTGCCACCTACTATGACAAACTCAATAAAGCGGGCTTTGATTTGGATCACAACTATCTGCGTTCATCTTTGGATTTGCTAAATGGAAAAAGTATTCTTTTCAACAATCCTTTCTACAAGGATTTGATACCCTATGCTTTTTATCCGATGAACCGTGCATTGCTTAGCCAGAAAAAGGTTTTGATTGTGCTTGGCAGACACTCCGTAGAGGAGGATATTATCAAGTGGGTTGAGGATGGTATTGAGGCAGTTACCAATATCCCGTTTTTGTGGCGCACCGGCATTCTGTCCAATACACCGCAGGATTTAGATATCGGTATTATCACCCGATCCGATGTGATTAACATTGAAATGCACAACGCTAATCGTACTTTTCTGGAGCAGGTTGGGTTTATGGTGGTACTCGAGCCCTCGAAGTTGATTACCACGGCACAGCTCGGTTTGAATCTATTGGTTAAAACCTGCAGTGACAACGGAGAGAAGAACATGGTTTTCTGCCTGTGCGACAAAAACTGCGATGGCTTAATAGATGCAATGTCTCATATTTTAATGACGAGCCTAACCGAGGTTTCTGCAACCGAAAAGCATAACGGTACGTCCTCTTATATGTGCTGGGACACTGATGGTGATTTTATGCATCATCGTCAGGTTCCGAATGTGTCGCGTTATCTGGGTGTGGGTACTGAGCTTTCGTTTGCGGCACTAAAAAACCAGACGCCACGAACCTCATGGTACGGAGGGCAGGCATTCCCTGTTACTGACATGAACTGGATCGACCGTCAGTACTACTATGATTTAATGAAATATGCTGAGCTTCCCACCGACCAGGAGATGATGGACGAGTTTTTCTATACGACACCGAACTTCTGGAGCGCGGAAGTAGCAAAAAACAACTATATTACCGTTGAGGATGAGTCCTGCAACATGTTTGAAATACTGCGCAACTTCTCCACGCGCTCCACGGAGCAGGGTTTTATCAATGTAATTTCGTCCTCATATATGTTAAAAGACTACATGGCGAGCAACTATACGGTTTTTGAAACGGATGCCAAGGCGATTCCATGCATTGTAGCTGACTTTGCGAGAACCAAGAGAAACGTTGTTCTGGAATTGGTTCTGATGCTCAGCCGTGGATTTGTATCAGACGAGCGTATTAAAAAGGAATTCTCACTTGTCGGTTTGCCGTCACTTAATACCGGAAAGCAGTTGTGGTATGAAATTTACCGCGCGTTGTCGCCCGTTAAGTTGGTGTCGTCGCTTCCTGCCGACTATTCAGTGGCTGTCAGCTACACTTATGACAAAAAGCTGATGTTGCACGGCGGAGATACATTATCGGTGGACGAGGTTTTGAGAAGCGAGGATAGATATAATCTTGAACGCGGAGAGTTGCAGCACTGCTACACCATTATCAACGAAGAATTTATCCATAGTTTTGTAAATACCCTGAAATCTGCAAGCTATATTTCAGAGGACGAAAAAGGTGAACGCTACTATCTCGGCGCAGAGCTGCGCGACCATATTTATCAAAAGGTTTTGCCCGGGCAATTTTTTACTTACAGCGGCAAGTATTACGAAATGCTATATACTACCTATGATGGTCAGGTACTTGTTAGAAGAGCCGCGGATCATATCGACGGAAGACCCTCTTACCGTCAAATTCGTAAATACCGTATTACAGATACAAAGGTTTCCGAAAAAATTGGCGCATTGCGTGATATTGGCGGCATAAGGCTGACAAATCTTTATGCAGACTTCTCCGTAATGACAGAGGGATACTACAAAATGAACGTTAACAACGACTTTTCCACTGCGAAGAAGGTCATTTTCGAAGGAGAGAAAAGCCGGATCCCCGACCGCATCTATATCAACAAGCAAATACAGCGAATTGAATTTCCAAACACAGACGGTGCGCTGACAAATGAAATCAGATATACGATTACATTGTTACTCAACGAGGCTTTCAAAACGCTGTTTGCTGAGAATGCGCCCTACATTGTGGCACTAACGGATATCAGTCACGTTGGTGATGACGTAAACGTAAACCCGCTAACCTATTCTCTGGAAACCGCGTGTGAAAGTCCTGAAAACTGCATATATATCATTGAGGATTCTGGACTTGACATGGGGCTTTTGATTTCCGTGGAGCGTAATCTGCTGCGAATTTTGCGTATTATCGAAGATTACCTTTCATGGAATAAGGGAGCGATTGCCTACAGTCTTAAACCGCCTAAGACAGAGCAGCCGATGATTATCAATCCTAATGACAATGATTTTGAACTCGGCAAGGAGAAAAAAGACGGCTTATTTAAGCGAATCGGAAAAGCCATTAAGCGATTATTCCAAAAAATCGGTGACTTTTTCAAAAATCTTTTCAAACGTAAAAAGAATAAGCCTGATTTTGAGAAGCCTCAGCCGGAAGTTCCACAGGAGACAGTTCCAAAGGAAACGCAGCCGGAAAATCCGCAGGAGACAGTTCCGGAGGAAACGCAGCCGGAAAATCCGCAGGAGACAGTTCCGGAGGAACCTCAGCCGGAAAATCCGCAGGAGACAGTTCCGGAGGAACCTCAGCCGGAAGTTCCGCAGGAGACAGTTCCGGAGGAACCTCAGCCGGAAGTTCCGCAGGAGACAGTTCCGGAGGAACCACAGCCGGAGAATCCCAGTGAAACAGAGGGCATTTCTCCCGAAAGGTCGGTGGAAAATATGGCTCTTGAAGAAAAGACACAATATCCGAGCAGCGGCATAACGGTTTCCGAGTTTGTCCGAGAACCGTACCACAAGCGCTATTACCTGCTCTACGGAGGAGACGGCGAGCCGGATGTGATTGATTCCAACGGAACGCTGTCATATCTCAAAGGACTTCAACTGGGCAACAACCCGCTTAAGGAAGTCAGAAAGAACCGAAAGCTCTCACGCTTAGTAGAGGCTTCTTTCCGTCCAAACCGCAAAAACGCACGTTGTTGCGACTTCTGCGGCAAGGAAATCTATGGCGTGGAATTTGAAACTCTCGTCGATGGTCGCGATAGATGTATCAGTTGCGGCAGAACTGCCGTGAAAACCGAAGAAGAATTTATCAAGATATTTGATGATGTTAAGCGAAACTTGGAAACCTTTTTTGATATCCGTATCAATGTAGGTGTCAAGGTGGAAATGGTCAATGCTACAAAGCTGCATAAGCGGCTGGGACAGTCTTTTGTTCCCACCTCCGGTTACGATGGCAGAGTGCTTGGCGTTGCTATCCGAAAGCATGATGAGTTTACGCTGTTGGTAGAAAACGGATCTCCGCGTTTGAGCACGATTTTGACAATGGCACACGAGTTGACGCACATATGGCAGTATTTGAACTGGAATGAGAAGGCTATCCGAAAAAAATACGGCAAAAAGCTGAATCTTCAGATTTACGAAGGTATGGCAAAGTGGGTTGAGGTACAGTATGCCTGCCTTATTAATGAACTTGGCACCGCAAAGCGCGAGGAACTCATTAATATGAACCGCGCTGATGAATACGGCTTTGGTTACATCCGCTATAAGGCGAATTATCCTATTACTATTGGTACTGCTATCACCCGAGAAACGCCGTTTGACAATATTGAGCTTCCGCTTGACCCGATGTACTGCGGTAGCGATGTTTCCGTGTTACGTATTGAGGACAACAGTGCCGAATTTGATGTTCCGCTTGATGATGATTACACAAGCTATTTTGATAATGAAGAGGATGACGAAAAATACATACCTCCAGAATTATCAGATGATACTACTGAAGCGAAGTCTGTCATTCAAAGAACGCCCGGAAATGTGCCGTTTTACGCGTTTGAAACTCTCAATAACAGTGAAAAGGAATTCTATCAAATGGTTGTTCTTGCTATTGAGGGCTTTGAAACAACCATTGCTGAACTTCCCGCGTGGATAACACTCTCCGAATTTAAAAAAATCCGCGACTGTGTCAATAATGACCATCCGGAGCTGTTTTGGTTTGAGGGAGATTTCAAGTATTTTCAAGAAAGCGCAAGCGGCAAGTTGGTTCGCATTGAGCTTGTTTACAATATGAGCGAGGAGCAGGCTGCAAGCAGAAAACTGGAAATAGAAAATGCGGTTCCTGATTTTCTTGCAGGAATCACCGATGAAACCTCAGATTATGACGCGGCAAAGACGGTCTATGAGAACATAATCAAGTTGACAGATTATGACCATATCGGACTGGAAAAAGAGGATTCAGGCAAATCATCAGACAAGCCGGACGATTTGCGCACTATCTATGGTGTTCTAGTCAACCGCAAGGCTGTTTGTGCGGGATATGCAAAAACCACACAGTATTTGCTGAACCGTCTGGGTATTGAGTGTACCTATGTTTCCGGCACAGCCAACGATGAAGGCCGCCACGCATGGAACCTTATCAAGCTCGAGGGTGATTATTACTTCATGGACACAACTTGGGACGACCGTTCTTCCACAGATGCGTCCAAATCTACATCGCATGAGATAACCTATAACTATTTCTGTATCACCTCAGCGGAGATGAATCTTGATCACACCCCGGATACAACGATTCCACTTCCGCAGTGCACCTCACAAAAATGCGATTATTACTATCGTACCGGAAAGCTTATGCAAACCTACAGCTTTGAAACTTTTCGAAATGCCGTGAAGAGATGTGTACAAAATGGTGAACACACAATTGCCTTCAAATACACTGACGAGGAACAGTTCCGCAAAATGCTCAGGGAAATCATCGACAAAAAAAAGTTCTTTGAAGTGATTCAATACTTAAACATGACACTAAAGGTTCATATCAAGTCGACTTATTCCTATGCGCAATACGATAAGAAGCTAATTCTTAGAATATCCTTACAATAATACATGAGAGGGCAGTCAACACCACAATGTTTTGACTGCCCTTTTCCAAATGAAATAGAGGTACAATAATGAAGCGTAAAATAAGTGAATGGATAAGTATTCATGTTGCCAAAAACCCGGGTAGGGTGTTGATTTTGGCGATTCTGTTGTTCAATGTCGTGTTCTTAATTATTTCGGCGTTCATTATAAAAAGTTTTTCTTTGTCAGGAACCGAAAAAATGTCGTTGTTTGAGGCTGCGTTTTGCACCGTCACAATGATTCTGGACCCAGGATGCATATCGTTTGTTGTGGCGGACATCGGTCATACAGGTGTTGCCGTTGCAATTACTTGCTTGGTTATAGTTTTAATAGGTATGATTTCTTTTACCGGTGCAATCATCGGTTATATCACCAACGCAATTTCCGGCTTTATTTCCAATGCTAACGCCGGCGGTAGAGAGCTGAAGGTATCCAATCACTTTGTCATTCTCAACTGGAATACTCGAGCGTCCGAGATTATCAATGACCTTTTATACTGCAAAGGAAGAGAAACCGTAGTAGTACTTGTTAATTCCCGAAAGGAAGAGATTGAAAAGGAGATTGCTGACCGTCTTTCTGACACTATCGAAAAAGAAAACGCCGAAATTGCCAAGCAATATATGTACTTAAATCCTCTTGCATGTTGGGTCAAGACAAGATTGAACCGCTTTCGTAAGCGAGTAACAGTCATTGTTCGCGAGGGTGATGTGTTTTCTTCCAAGCAACTACATGATATTTCGCTTGAAAGAGCTAAGATTATTATTATTCTTGGCGACGACATAAATGATAGAATTTGCCAGTATGAAAAGATTAACACGGTAGAATTACGGGATAAAGGCAATTCCCACACTGTTAAAACGCTCATGCAGGTAGCAGATATCACTGCCGCAGAGTATTCCAACAATAATCAACACATTGTTGTTGAGATTACCGACAAATGGACGGGTGATTTGGTTCAAAAAATCATTGAGTGCAAGCAGGTTGATGAAAAATGCAACATAATCCCGGTCGATATTAACCGTATTCTCGGCCAGATTCTGTCGCAGTTTTCTTTAATGCCCGAGCTTAACTATGCTTATCGTGAGCTGTTTTCCAACAAAGGAACCACATTCTATGCGAAGAAACACATACCTGAGGACGACGCGTTGTTTATTGAAAGATATCTGAAAAACCACCGCCATGCGATTCCGCTTACTCATATGATTAACAGCAACGGTCAGTGTTACGCTTACTATTCCTCCGAGCAGAGCGACACAATCGAAACGATAAGCGAGGTTGCCGTAAGCAACTATTCGGTAAAATTGAACCGTGATTATTGGATTGAAGAAAAGACAGTCGTTATTCTCGGGCACAACAGCCGACTGGCAGATATTATGGATGGGTTTCTCAATTTTCGAAGCGAGTGGAATCGTGGCGACGGCACAGAGATTTTGCACATCACCGTAATTGACGATGAGGAAAGCCTGAAAAAGATGAACTATTTTCGACAATATCCATTTGTCACTAAAACCGTTGCTGCTAGTATTTATGATAGGGATTTGATTTGCGAAACCATCGAGAGCATTATAGCTTGCAATCCGGAGGACACCAGTATTTTGATTCTTTCTGATGATCTTGCGCCTATACGCGATATCGATGCTCAAGCACTCGCGGGGTTGGTATCTGTGCAGGATATTATCAACAAACGCTCTAAAGCCGACCCGCATTTTGATAAAGAAAGCATTGATGTTATTGTAGAGATTATCGACCCAAAGCACCATGATGTTGTCAACAGTTACAGTATCAACAACGTTGTCATTAGCAACCGTTATATCAGCAAAATGATTACGCAAATTGGCGAAAAGGATGCGCTGTTTGAGTTTTATAAGGATATGCTTACCTATGACACGAACGCTTTAAATGGCTACGAAAGCAAGGAGGTATATGCTAAGAAAGTCAGTAACTTCTTCGTTGAGCTTCCAAAACCTTGTCGCTGTGACGAATTCATCCGTGCAGTATTTAAGGAATCAGTCAGCGAGGATATCCCTGAAGCTAAGCGCTATCCTACCATCGCACTTGGCTATGTTAAGCCCGGAGGAGAAATACACTTGTTTGGCGGCGACCAAGCCAAAACCGAGGTCGCTCTTACCGAAAATGACAAGCTCATTGTATATAGCGTGCATTAAAGACAGGAGAACGGTATGAATAAGAATGTGTATTTGTTCGAGATGGATTCTGTCAGAAAAACAGATGAAGAGATTGTAAAAGCGCAGCAAACTCTTTATGATGAAATTGTTGGAAACGGAAATGTAGTTGTAATGACCTTCAATCAGGTGGTGGATTCGCGAAGCTTTTTTTGTCTGCTCAATAATCAGGATTATTATCAGAGTATTATACAGCTTTTTCAGAACGGAAAAATCAAGGTATCACAGTATGGAGATACCCGTACGCTCTCGCAGTATCTTTTGAACAGCCTTGATACGGAAAAGGAGTTTATCTATTCCGCGCTACCGGTCAAAGGTAACCAAAAGAGATTGCTTGCACTAATGCGCCGCAGCTTAATGTATTCGGATTTATCAGAAATAAACGGCTACCGTATTCACGGTCATCGCACGAATGAGGAGCTTCATGACTTATTTATCGAACTGAACGAGTACAAAGATGAAGAGAATATAAAAACGCTTAAGGAAGAAGAAAGCGAACTGACAGATGAACAAATGAGGGAAATACTCGACAACCTCTACTGGTTGCTTTCCTGTGTTATGAAACTGAGTCCTATGCACGATATTTATTTATCTCCGAGAGAAACCACGGAATATGAGAATTTGAAATTATATAATTATCTCAAAGCTGCCGTCAATCTTCCGGAGAACGATTCTTTATGGAACCAATCGATGGGAATCATAAAAAATCTGCCGGCTTATAGTCAGCAGAATGACAACCGTTCCGTCTACCTCCGTGAATTAAAAGAGAAGTCGAGGGTCAAAGGCGATGCAAAAGTTTATTATTATGCAGAGGCTATCATCAACCAGTGTTACAACTACGCTTGTGAAGCGAGCATATGTAATACTTCTAAGCACTATAACACCGAAGAAATACGGCAGAACCGTGCGGAAAAACCGACCTTTCAAGAGGACTTTTGCCTTCGATTGCAGGAGGACTGGTATGGGGGTGAACAAGCGGAAAAGCGTTATATGACTGATGAAACCAACGGTTTTGCGCCTTTTGCCTGTTGGAAAAAAATACCTAAATTTCAACAAGCGGTTAGGCTGAGTGGTTATGAGAAGAAAAAGCATGATGTATCAGCAAGTAACGATATCCCACGGTATGAGTTCGAGGCAGACAGACAGCAAAAGGAGCACAAACGCAATATTCTCCGCAGAATTGCGATAAAGGGAGGGTTCTCGCTGCTTTGCATTGTGATTGCATGTATGTTAGAGCTGATATTTACAAACATCCAGGATTTGGTTGGCGGACGTTTTATTCTCTCCGGTTGGATTTCCGGTGCACTTCAAACAATTCTGTTTCTCTTTGTGACAGAGCTACTGACAACCGTGCTGCAAAAATGGATTCACGGTTTTGTTCCTTTGTCAGAGGCAATCGGTGGTGTTGTCAAACTTGTGACAGATGCCATTCAAATAGCGTTTATTAAGTCAAGCTCTCATAGAAACACTATTGAACGCGACTCTGACATAGCAGAAAAAGTTAGCCATAGTATTCCCATTGACTTTGTAAAGACAAAGGAAATCAAACGATATATTCGGCTGAGGGAAACAGACAGACAACAAAGTGAAACTCTGTTCCGTGATTCTGAGATTTTTTCTTTGTATGACATGAATAACAATGCTGTCGTAAAGTCGCTGCTTCGTAACGAAGAAATCTATAACAACAAGTATGGTGTTATTTACCAGAGCAAATTTAACAAACTGTTGGTAGATCCGGTGCAGAATCACGGTCAGTGTATTCCTTATGAGAGAATGACGCCCGCTTCAGGGTATAATGGAGTAGTAATGATTGTGAATTACCAGAATAAATTCATTCTTTTAAATCAGTTTAGACATGCCTTGCGTCAAAGACAGTACAGTTTTCCGCGTGGCTTTTCGGAAAGCGCATATCCCGAGGAGGATGTGGTAAGAGAATTGGACGAGGAACTGCATGCTAAAATAAAGGGCGCACCGTATTATCTTGGCAAAATAGCTCCCGATAGTGGTCTGACAACCACGAGGGCGTATGTTTACTATGTCGATATCGAAAGCTATCAGGTTTGTAAAGGTCACGAGGGAATTATTAACACAGTTGAAGTCTCACGTAGTGTATTTGAGAAATGGATTATTGGTAATATAATTGATGATGGATACACAATCGGTGCATATATGCTGTTTAAATCAAAGGAATACCAAATGAAAGTAGCAAGTACATAGCAGCACAGGATAGAATCTAGGGTTCTCTGTATAGTGGTAATATGGACAATATTTTGGGTTATCCTATCAGATTCATAAGTGAGCACAATAATTATCGTGAATACGGTAAGTATAGTCTTTCAAAGATAACGTTCGCGATTTGTCACACACGAAAAAACAAATCAGCACATTCGTATCTCAAATAGAATAATTGAAATAATCCTCTTTGCCATAGCTATCAAAGCTAATATTATAATCGTTACCTTTGAATAAAGTGTAAATACATGTTAGCTAAAATTATTATTCTAATCTATTTTATACAAAAATTTTGCGAAAAATTCGAGGAGAGTTAAGAATGAAAAAATATTAAGTTTTGCATTTCTTTTTGTATTGCTTTTTCAGGATGCGCTATTCAAAAAGAAAGTCAAAACAATTCAAATAGTAACTATTCAAATGATAGTAATACAACTCTGCAACAGATACAGACACAGATTGAAACAAATCAGAAATATAGAATAAAAGAATGTAGTGATTTCGTTTATGGCTTTGCCTCAGTAATTTACGAAAATACGATAGATTCAGAAGACACAGTTTTTGCAGTTGTTAACACACAAGGCATATGTGTGCTTTCAAACATGAATGGTTTTAAGGATTCTGAAGGAAATATTTTTACTCCGGCATATAATAAAAAAGACTACAAATTAACAGGCTCTGATGCAAAACCTGTTTACTCGGATGGAAAAATCTTTTTACCCACGAGAGATAATAACAACAACCTTGTATTTAGTTGATAATGTCTGGCTGAAGAATTAATTGTAAAAAGCGTATTTTGTTTTTGAAAAAGAATTACAAACACCGTTTGGATAGAAATGAAAAAATTTGCTTTATATATTCTTGCAAAAGCAACAATCAAGACACAAATAAAAAAGGTAGAGTAGAAAAAGGTCGTCATGAGAGTTCTTCCCATAGCGACCTTTTGTTTCCTATTCGATTGTTTTTTTTCGTTAAGAACCTCACGCTTTTACGCCGCGGATTTTATTTTTAAATTTCGCCCATTATGCGCATATTGATGAATACAAGGTCCTGAGAATTGCTCTTTCCGTTAAAGTTAAAGTCCGCTGCCTTTCGCTGGCAGGGAGTAAGCTGCTTTTTATCGATAATCGCGTCCATCAAATCAATGATATCGGCTCTGTTGAGCGTGCCGGTTCCGTTGACATCTCCCCTGATTGCAATCGGATACTTTTTGCTGCCTATCAGCGCGTAATAACCGGTTTTCAGCTTGCCCGCGGTTATTTCCTTTTCGTTAAAGTCATATAGCTTTACAATCTCGGGAAAACGCTCCTTAGCCTTGGTTACGGTAATTTCCGCCTCGATTCCCACTACGATTCCGTCTGAGATTTTAAGGGTTGAGCTTTTCTGCGCGCTCACAGACTTTTGGGAGCTTTGAGGATAATTGTTGTTGTTAATTTGATTAGCGTTGATCAAAGTGCTTCTGAATCCGTTATCGAGCACAGCCGCTGTTTGCCCCGCGGCGCACATCAACTTTGCGGAATCCGCGTTATACTCTCCGCCGGAAAAGCTCAGCGTGCTTCCGCTCAGCTTAAACATATTTTTGTTTGTCATGACCGCGTAATCGCAGCGCGGATAATCAATATCGCCGTTGTCAAGCGAAATCATCCTGCCGTCGTCCGCAAGAATATGTCCGCAGCCCGCGTCGGTAAAACCGGTATATGCTTCCAAATCGGCGCATTTTGTTTTGTTGCCGCCGGACAGCCTGTAAATCTCGCCCGAGTATGTACGCGCATAGGCTTTTGAGCCGTTGCAGAACAACATCTCGGTTCCTCCGGGCAGGTTATATGAGCACAGCGTTTTTCCGCTGAAATTATAACTTTTAACATATGAAAAGGAATTGCTGTTTTGCAGAATGAAAATCTCGTTTCCCGATACCGCGAAGGATTGATTATTCGCGCCTTTAATATCGGTGATTGTACAGTAATCACACGATCCGCTGTTCATATTCATCCGAACAATTCCGTATGATTTACTGCCGTCAAATAATGCGTAAGCGCAGTTTTCGTCGTGGCAGACCGCTCTGATACGTCCGGAAGTGCTGACATAGCGTAAATTCGCCGACGGAACTGCCCTTGCGGAGTAAAGCGTGGAGTTACCGAAGCCGTAAAAATAGGCGTTGCTTTTACCGCTGAAGGCACAGACGCTTTTACAATTATTAAGTTCTGTGAACGAAGCACTGTTGTCAGCCCAAGCGGTGTACGCAAAGACAGACGCAAAATTAAGCAAAATCAAAATAACACAAATAAACCTTTTAGCCATATAATCACCTTTGTCGAAATATGGTGAATCTTGTCATAATATAATTATAACACAAACAATTTAAATATTATGTTTGTTCGGAATAATTGCGTCTTTTTATAAAAAAACAGCCGCTCCGTCAGTAGCAGCCGAAATTTTATATTTTAATACTAATTCCTGATAGAAAGTAGACTAATACTTTGCGAGGATATTTTTCGCAAGACAAGGCGAAGGACGCGGCAAGGCTTGAGGTGCGGTCAAAATCTTTGATTTTGGGCACCGCACCCAT
>OCTW011532690.1_pt1 | contig 21151 bp, 19 predicted proteins | sample 1539671 | NCBI WGS metagenome assembly OCTW01 (sample SAMN02144230, study PRJEB22623) | gut metagenome | biome: sheep rumen | host: Ovis aries | place: New Zealand
GTTTTATAGGTTACAAATAGTTTTATAGGTTACAAATAGTTTTATAGGTTACAAATAGTTTTATAGGTTACAAATAGTTTTATAGGTTACGAATTGTTTTATAGGTTACGAATTGTTTTATAGGTTACGAATTGTTAATTTTATAAACAGTTAATTTTATAAACAGTTAAATTTAAGCACAGTTTATTTTTTTAACTATCTGTGAATAACTATTCTCACAAAATTTTTTCATTTTTTTTATATACGAACTTTGACAAACTAAAAATCATCATATTCGTCATCATCCCAGTCAATATCATCATCCCAATCAAAATCATCATTCATTTTCATCAGCTCTTCCTCATTAAACACGCCGAAATCAAACTCAGGTCTCATATCCTTCTTGTTATTTTCTTTTAAAATATTCGCCCCAATATGATAATCTTCATCTTGGAATACGATCTTTTTGAATCTGGTCAGATCATATTGGTCAAGCCATCGCATTTGTTTGAGAGCCGTGTCCGTATACTCCATTGTTCCTATATGTCTTCCTTCGAGGGTGACGAACCCTCTCTTGTTAACAACTCTCTTGTCTAAGCTGTATCCTGTCTTCGTGTATGCTGCGACAAATGCGGAATCCTTGTTCAGCAGAAGCCAGTAATTCTGGTACAGGTTTTCACCAAGGCTTCTTACAAGTATTCCATCATCCTGATTTGCGCCTATCAGCCTCCATGCTTCAGCAATATCCGTCATGTTATTGCATATGATCATGGGCGCCTCATCATAATCGGTTTCTACTAGAAAACTAAATGCTAATCTTTGTTTCAGATGATTGCGTGTCTGCCAGAAGTCATTGATGCGTATGCAGTCGATCACTTCTCCGTTGCAGGTTATGAAATCTCCTTCGCCAAAGTTGGTGAGTTCGAGTCTTTCTGTCTTGTAATTGCCATTGTTTTTTGTGATTATCACCGGGAAGATCAGGCCGTCAAGTATTCTATGTGTTTTAGGAACTGGCAGATCATCATATTCGGTGGGGTGGCATATCAATTGATATCTGGGTTTGTATCGTCTTTTAACAGCGGGAGCAAATCGGTTCCCGATAAGGAACTCCTTCCTCACGATTTGACGCAATAATCTTTTAATATTATGCTGATATTCCCAGACCTCGTAAAAGCTTTTCAGGTCAAAATGAAAAGCCGTGTATAATGTCTTGACATTGTACTTGAATGTTTCCTCGTCAACCTCTTCCACATTCTCATCAAGACTCTCGATGATAACATGGCCTATTCTGGTATCGCGTTCTTTCCTGTAACCATGAAAAAGCAGGAGCCAGCAGTTAATATCGAACAAATATCTTGCCCGTTTCTCTCCGGGCATCATTCCGCTGCCATCGGAGATCCTTCGAACAAGACTGAGGAATTTAGACCACCCACAATGATAATCCTCGATATCCTTATCTCCTTGAAACTCATTATTATATCTATTAAGTATATACGGGTCATTCCTCATCTATAAGCACCTTGAGTAGTATGATGCATTGCTTGATGCTTTCATCTGAGCCGTTGCATTCATGCAGGGCCTTGCCTATCTTGTCCAGCACGTCCTTCTGTCTGCCTGTTTTCCTTTTTACTATGCAGTATTTTATCGCATCAGTCATCTTGTCATTCATTACAGATCCCTCAGGAATTTATCAACATCATCATCTGATATTTCGTCAATCATGACCTTGGGGTTGTCGGAGTAGTCTTCTTCTCCAGCCATTTCATGTATCTCGTCCGTCATGGAATTATCATTGAAGCCTGTGCTGATGTTGTAGCCGTTCGGGCTTATTGTGTTATACATATCTATGTAATGAGCCTCCACGATATCCAAGTCCTCATCAGGGACATCATCTGCTAGTATGCCCACTTCAAAAAAATCGGCCCCGTATTTTCGAACTGCCCGGGACAGGCATGTGTTGTAGGCTCTGCGTCCTTTAAGATACGCGGCCTCCATATGCTGCCTGAATCTTTTTTCTACGGGTTGTATTGTTTGTCCAATGTATCTTTTATCATTCTGTTTATTCCTGATCATATAAATAAAACCCATGATTAGTCATCTCCTAAAAAAAAAAGAGAAACCAATGAGAATATTCTCATGGTTTCTCTGAGAGTTTGCTTATGAATATAGAAAATGTGTGCAAGCCCCAGAGGAGATTTGAACTCCTGGCATCCAGATTACGAGTCTGGCGTTCTGCCGGACTAAACCACTGAGGCTAAAAGCCATATGAGGGATTCGAACCCACGATCTCCGAGTATCTTGTGCCGATCTGATTGAGGGGGTGTAACTTGGGGTGTAATTATATAAGTTAAGTTTCTGGGTGTAAATGTTAGAATATCGATCGGCATTACAAGCTCGGCGCACTACCCAACTGTGCTAATATGGCATTGCAGAGGGCAAACAGAGAACCCTCTGCCGACTATTTTGCTCGTACTATGACGTTTAAGGTGATCGTGGTCGGGATTAAACCGACAAAAACACAATGCTAATATAATCATCAGCATTGTGGGGAGCGAATCACGATCAGTAGAGGAAGCGCGCGATTAGCGCGCTTTTGATATTATTAGGCTAACCTCAAATCGGAATGGGGAGATTCGAACTCCCGACATGTCGGTCTACAGCCGACTGCTCCACCTGGCTGAGCTACATTCCGATCAGCCGCTGATGGGAAAAGTGAGTAAAACCATCAGCGCTGACTATATGTGTTTTGCCAATTGCCACGGGCGGGGATCGAACCCGCATTATCCATGCTTCCGCGACATTTTATTGGCGCTCATGAAACCATGAGCGCCTAGTGATACTATGATATATGTACTTTGTCGAGTTGACAACCAATAGCGCACTTACGAATTGAACGTAGCTATCGAGGCACATACCCCCTGCAGGATTACCAGATAATCCTAATGCGCTAATATTTTAAGCTGATTAATAATCCAAGACGCTTACATGAGGATTTTTCCGAAGGATACGTCCTCAGGCATCACGGTTTTTCTGCCAGCATGTCTGGATGCTGACATGGATGCTTTGATGAGGCTTGTTGCATAGGATTCAACATCATCAAGGATGAGGTTTCTTGCCTCTGCGGATAATCTTTCTCCTCCTGCGTTCTTGAAAATTCTACTAATACTTGCTTTTGGTAAAACATTTTTTGTCATATTATACACCTCTTTTTTTAATAAGTGAACCGGGATGGACTTTCACCACCAATGATAATTTTCTCATATCCAGTTCAAACAAGGCTCCTGGAGGTCGCAGGCTCCAGGAGCAGATGGTAAAAATGTTAAGACACAAGATTAAAGCCGAAGTCCGGGGTTGAACCGATTTCATCTTCGGCAGGAAAAACCCTCCTCGTCTTAAGAAGGAGGGTAAAAGGGAAAATATGGAGCGGTTAGAGCAGGATTTGAACCTGCGACCCCTGATGGGACCGGGTTTCGAACCCGGCGTCATACCCGACTAGACCATCTAACCAAACCCTCCGGACACTATCCGGAGGTTAATCTCACGGAAATTAATCCCATTTAAAATCACGAGTCTGAGGCAGGATTTAAACCTGCGTTCAAAGGAACTTAATCCTTTGTGCTACAGACATATAATGCACGGGGGCAAGCCCCCGTATCATGCAGTGTTAAATATGTTGTGCTCCGTGTGTGTGCTTTCACACAATATAATATTAGCGCTTATAATATATAAATGTTTCGCTTTTGAAGGAAACAAATACCCATAATGATAATTTTTATAATAGAAAAGCTTAAATATAATAAGAAATATAAATATAAAGTATTTAATAATAAGTATTTGTTCGTATACATACGAACAGATTTTTTGAGGTGCATATATGACAATAGGTATATACTGTTATGTGGACAGGAAAACTCATGAAATAGTGTATATAGGGAAGGATTCAAATATTCATAAGAGCTCCCGACATAAGCAGCACTTATCCAGGTCTCAGTATAATACTCAACCATTTAATCGCGTTCTTCAGAATAATCCTGATAGATACACTTATCAAGTTCTTGTCTGGGATGTTGCAACTCAGGATCGTCTTAACGCATTAGAAATACAATATATAAGGCAATTGCGGCCTAAATTTAACTTTACTAATGGCGGAGATGGAACGAAAGGTATGAAACACTCGGAGGAAACAAAGAAGAAAATCGCGGAAGGCAATAAGGGAAAAATTATTTCCGATGAATGCAGAAGAAGGATAAGCAAGGCGCGAAACGTCACCGGCTTTTACCGAGTTAGCAAAATAAAAGACAAGAGATATAAGCAAGGATTCCGCTGGTGCTACGCAAGCATGGTAAATAGACAGCGCATACGAGTATCATCATTTGATTTAAAAATATTGCAAGAGAAAGTCGAAAGCAAAGGATTAGACTGGAGAATCATTGACAAGGCAAAAGCACAACAATCATTACTCTTTAATGAGAAAATCAGTAAACAAAACCACAAATTAAAAGAAAACGAAGGAGATTTAGATGGCTGACAGGGCACGCATGAAAAAAATTTTACAAAGAGCAAAAAACGACAAGGTCTTTTTTGCGAAAAACTTTCTGAGAGACCCCGACAATGAGCCATACACGCTAGAAGCTCATCAAGCAGCATTTCTAAATGATCCACACCCATTCAAGATCCTGCTCTGCTCCAGAAGAAGCGGAAAATCCTTATTATTTCAAATGGATGTTCTTCATAAACTGTTTTTCTTAAAGAATCAGAATATCGGAGCTTTGTTCCCAACAATCGCGCAGGCACGGGAATTCGCTAAAACATTTGATGATTTAGTTTACAGGTCGCCGCTTCTTAACGCATCATTCGTTGTTGATAATAAACTAGATAAGATGCTTACAAATCGAAATCGATTTAAAATAGCGAGCGCAGGGACAAAGTCAGGCAAATCAGAAGACAGCGCTCAGGTTGGGTCAGGATTTACGTCGTTACTGCTCGATGAAACCCAGAGTCTTGAAGAAAGCAGTCTCTCAACCGTAATTCCAGCCATATTAGGACAGAAAGGTAACCAAACTTCATTATTATTAGCTGGAACCCCGAGAAGTCGCAGAGACTTTTTTTATGCGAACATAAAAAACAGTTTTCAAATAACAGATGTTAGCAAAGGACCTGATCCAAAACCATTAAACCCGGATGGAGTTTTCAGCCTTCATCGATTCCAAGTAACAGAGGTTGATGACGCAGGAAACATCTTATACACACGCTCCCCGACACGATTAAGCATTGCAGATCTCGAATCCGTACGAAGCGTTATCGGAACGGAAAAATTCAGACGAGAATTCTGCCTCGAATTCCTGGATACATCATCCCTCCCATTCTACGATACACTTATTCAACAGCAAGGCATTCTGCCAAAACCCGATGTTTTCCAATCAAAACAATTATGCGCCGGAGGCATAGACTTCGGAAAAGTACGAAACAACTCCGTGCTATGCCTGGCAGAGTTCCAGCCAAAAATCAACAAATGGTATCTGAAATACTTTAAAGTATGGCCTCTTGGCACAAGATACCAAGACATCATACACTACATCAACAATATATTACCATTGAGGTTTCCAAAACTCATCATGCTCGGAGTAGACGCAACAGGCGTGGGAAAAGCAGTAACAGAAGGACTGAATCATCGCAATAAATTCGAAATCAAAGACATCATATTCTCGCAGCCAATGAAAGTATCCTTGGTGGAAAACTCAGTAATGAATCTGGAAACCGATTACGTTAGATTCTACAAGCATCCGATCCTTGACAGGGAAATGGCATCATATACTCGACTCATAAACGATAATGGAAGAGTATTATTTGAAAAAGGAGAATCAGATGATTTTGTCGACGCATTCAACATGTGCAACAATGTAATCACAGACATCACAAACCAAGGACTGCTATACAAGACAAGACTCCCTGTTGCCGGACTCGGAACAAACTACCTACAAAATGCTAATATTCATTCAAAATCAACATATAACACTAATAGTCTACGCCAGGCCAGAGAAAACAGGCAGGGCGTTTCTCCAAGAAGGAGGTAATACATGTCATCAAAATCAAAAACGAAGAAGAAAGCACGATCTTATAGTCGTGAAAATTTAAAAGAAAATGTTAATTCCCAATCAAGACCGAAAAGTCCGACCGGATTGCCGACGAAGATTCTTATTGATAATCATTCAATGTATCGGATTCAATCTTTCAAGACAACTGATTTTTCCCGTAAGATCAGTTATGATTTGATTGATTCGGTTTATGATAGAACAATATTGAAGAAGATAATTACCAAGTATAAGTTTTCGATTGTTCCTAATTATTTTCAGATTCAGGTGGAGAATATTGATGGAACACGGAATGAGGAGCTTGAGAGGCTGGTTACTCCTATCTCGGCCATCATATCCCGTAATTTATTGATGGACGCGGTGAAAGGGTTTTTCCTGTACGGCACGTCAATCATATACAAGGGTGATGTGAATGAACGCGGGGAGTATAATCAGTTGTTTTTATTAAGGATACAGGATCTGGAGCCGGAGTATGATCCGGAGTATGGATACAGGCTTGTTGGTTTCAGATATTATTATGACAAGGAATATGTCTTCATCCCATTGGAGGATGTTGCAATATTCGCGAATGACCCTGCGGTTGGTGAATTATTCGGAACAGGGCTTCTAAATAACCTTTTCGAAACTCTCAACCAGTTCCTCAACGACAAGCTCGGCCTGACCGAAATCCTTGACAGATACGCATTGCCACTGGTGCAGTGGGCCGTGGACGTGTCGGACGCCGGTTTTCTCAGCGAGGATGAAATCATTGAAAAAACAAGAGAGACACTATATCAGCAACTTGAATTCGGAGATGATATAGTATCCGACGCGAGGATACAGCCAAAGATTATAGAGTTCTCAAACGTATCTCAGAACCTCCTGGGAATACTGCAGGAAGCTCGTAAGGATATTGGAATCCTCACAATTCCGGAAGGATTGTTAGGAGGGGAGATTTCAAACCTGTCAGGAGGAAAAGTCCAGCAATCCGTATTCAACAGCGAAATTCAAGGATACCAAGCCATTCTTAACGATTTCGTCATCAATGAGTTCTACCTGCCGTTCCTTAAAAAACAAGGATACCAGCAAGGCGTCGACTTCAAGCAAATCTACATGAACTTCCCATTGCAAACATCAGAATTACCATCAGATGCGATCATCTGGCTCAAACAAGCTATCATGCTTGGATTAATGACATTCGATGAAGCCAGAGCAACTCTCGGATTAAGAGGAAAAGCTCCTCTGGTTACAGAAGAACTGAAAGAACACTTCATAACACAGAAACTCAGTCCAGAATCCCAAAGGGAAGATGAAATCGAGGACACACGTCTTGAACCTAAAATCAGAGACGGAAGAGATCCGGAAAACAAGCCAGACTCATAACAAAAACCAGGAGACATAGCAACATGACATATTATGTTTATCATATTATCAATAAAAACACCGGCCACATATATATCGGCAGAACAAGAAATCCCAAACAATGGGATGAGCATCAGTATTTTTTAGAAACGAATCAGCATTTTAGCAGATTAATGCAAAAACATTATAATAATGGAAACGATTTTGAATTTAAAGTGCTTGAACAGAACGATGATCCCGTATACATTGCAGAAAAAGCAATACACCTAATCGAAGAACTCGACTCCACAAATCCAATGAGAGGATACAACTCATTCTTCGACGCACAAGGCATCGGAAAAAGAAGCGCAAAACTGGAAGTATACGATGAAGATGTTCTATTCTTCTTCCTTCATAATGACAAATCAAAATCATTAAAAGAATTCAAACTAGCAAGCAATGTTTTTGACTACAGGATTCGCAGACAAGGATTCGGACAAGGAGAAGACCCTCTCATCCCAATCTCCACATACGAATGCCTATACCACTTCTGTGCGCAGGAAGCTGTTTTATCATCAACTCCAATATCCGCATCAAGTCTAATGGATAGATGCCTTCAGGTATATGACGTATCAGGAAGACTCAGACCAACACCCCATAAAATCACAAAACACTTGAAAGCATTTGGAGTTCCACAAATAAAAAAAGCAGGACTCATATACTTCTCAGTAAATGATAATTAAAATTTTTATATTTACAGTTTGATATATATTTGTATAATAAAATTTTATTATCGAGGTTAATCTTTATGTTAACAGAAAAATTACATTTACAATCGAATGGGTTAGCAGGTCTTGATATTCTCGATAATGGCACAACATCCGTTTCGGGTATTGCCATTAATCCTGGCTTATATCATGGCTTAATTAGGATTAACGAGGATGAGATGCAGAACGCTGTCGACCATCTTGTCGGCGACGTCATTCTCAAAGACCATGATAATTCTTGTGATTCAGCTATCGGTCGAGTTACAAGCACTCAGCTTGGCATTAACGAAAAGACCGGCATGAGATGTGCTGAATACGAGGGTTGGATCGACTCAGACGAGGAAAAACTTATTAAAAAAATCAACAAAGGAATTATTGACTCAACTTCAATCGGTTTTAAGTATGAGCCATATTGCTCAATCTGCGGCCGTCCTTTGGAAGAATGTTCTCATTTTATCTGGGACGAGGGTTTTGAAATCATAGCCAAGAATGTTCAGCCTTTTGAACTGTCAATAGTTTCAGTTCCAGCTGATCAAAACGCTACCGTATCTACTTTTTCAGCAACAGAAACCCTTAGTGAAGGATTAATAGAACTTAAAAAGCAAAAAAGACAACAAGGAGAATACAATATGGATTTTGAAGAAAAATATTCAGAATTAAAAACTGAATTTGAAGAATTCAAAGAATCTGCTCAAACCGAATTAGAAGAGTTGAAAGCAGAGCATGAAACCAAGATTTCTGATAAGATTGAAGAAACATTATCTATCAAGAACGAATTAAAAGAAGCACAAGACGCCTTAGCAGCAGCTAACGCAGAATTAGAAACCTTAAGAGCTGAAATGCAGCAAATTGCGGAAGAAAAATTAGGCGAACTCAGAGAAAAAGTTACCGAATTAAACGAAAAAGTATCCGCAGGATTAACAGCTGAAGAAATTTCCGAATTAAGCGAAGCAGGCTTAAACAGATACGTCGACATGTTCACAAAAATCATCGACGCACAACCAAAAGTAGAAGTTCCTCAGCAAGCAACCCACCAATACTCTCAAGGCTCTGATGAATTAGGCGAAGACGCATCCAGTCTTGAAAGATTAATGCACAAAAAACAAAGCTTAAAAGAATAAGGAGAATAAAAAATGATAGAATCTAGTGGACAAATATTAACTGGCAGAGCATCCCAAGATTTAACCGCAGTTATCACAAACAGGCCAGATACAAACGGCTTTTACAGAAGCGCATACAAAGCTTTAGTAATCGACTCAACTAAAGCAGCCGCTGAAGATTCCCAAACAAAAGGAACTTGGGTAAAAATCGCTCAATCAAGCAACACCTTTGACGAATTCGTTGGTGTAGTCGGAGACGACCACGCACCAGAAGCAAACATAGAATTAAACTCCTACAATCCAGTATGTGATTGGAAATCAGACTACAACGTTAAAGCTGGTGGAGTAATCACTTTCGAAAGAAACGGAATAATCTCAGTCATTGCAGGAGAAGATATTACCGAAGGCGACTACCTTAAATTAGGCGACGATGGAACATTCATCAAAGAAACCGCAGCAAACGCATACAAGGCAGTTGGAAGAGCTTATGAAACAGCAGAAGAAGGCGAAAGATTCAGAGCAATGATTAGGAGCTTATAAGGAGATGAAAAAATGCACAGTTTAGAACATTTCGCACAGGCACCACAAGAATCCGATGGATATCAAAGACATAATAATGCTGTTGCTCCAGAAGTCATCACATTCCTCAAAGACGAATGTGATTTAAGAGAGTTTTTCGTAGAAAAACCAATGCAAGGCGTATTATCAAAATCATACAGAATCGAAAAAGAAGAGGGCGTAGCAGTCCAAATCGCAGGAAACGCAGAAGTACCAAGAGCAGAAAACGTACAAAGACTGTTCACCATATACTTACACAGAAACGCAACCGGATACAAGATCGATGACGATGAAAGAAAAATGAACAAAGACGATCCTGGTTACGAAGCAAGAAAAATGCAAAACGCAATGAAAAGAATGCTCAAAAAAGAAAGACTCGACATGACACAAGTCTTCATCGCAGCACCACAAGGAGTTCAAAACGTAACAGGTGGATTAACCAACCTCAACGTATCCGTCATCAAAGCTGCAATCGACGCAATGATTGCATCCGCAACCGATGATGATATCGAACCAACCGTCGCTTTCATGTCATACGCAGCATTCAGACAATTGCAAGCAGACCCTGACTTCAAATACATCCCAGAAGTCTTCCAGAAAATCCTCCTCGAAGGAAAATTCAACGAAGGCGGAAGAAACAGAACCGCAATCAGCGGTCCAACAGGTCAATACATCGACGGAGTAGAAATCTACATCGTCAACGAATTAGGAAACGACATCATCCTTCTCGATGAAACCAAAGAAGCTCTCTGGTTAGCAGAAGACCAAGAACCAACCATCACTGCATACAGAGACGATGAACACATTTCCGATATCGTAGACATTCGTCACGACCAACAACCAGTTTGTGTACGTCCAGAATGTTTATACAAGATTCACATCCAATAAATAAATAGCTAAATAAAAATCAAAAAACAAGAGGTGGAAAACATGGCTAGAAAAAGCACAAAAAAATCAGAAGAAAAAACTGAAGACAAGACAGAACAAAAAACTGCTAAAAAAACAACCAAAAAAGCAGCAAAGAAACAAAAAAATGTAAAATTAACATTTAAGCCTTTGTTTTCAGCAGCAACCAATTTCACAGCATATCTTCAAACAAGAACAAAAATTGTTGATAATGGTAATGAATTATTAGTAGACAAACCAATGATCGAAGGATTACCAGGTATTTTAACTGTTCGCATGGGTGAAATCATAGAAGTCACCCCTGAACAATTAGAAAAATTAATTGAATTGGAGTTTGTAGAATCCGAAGAACAAAGAGCTGACAGAGAAGCTATTGAAAAAGGACTCGAGCCACAACATCCATTACGTTTAACATACGATATGATGGCAACAAACCGCGACTTCAATATCAAACCACGAGAACTTGAAAAAATTTATACAGACAAATTAATAATAGTTGATTAATTATGTTATTAGTAGATGATATCCGATTAATGTTGAATATAGATGAGGAAAAAATCTCAACAGAAACGCTTCAAAAATATATAGACAATTACGTCTTGAAAATATATGAGTATGTTGGGGGAAGGGTGGACTGCCCGAAACTTATCAATTCCCCATTATTCGATGAGGCATTACTGGCTGGAATCGCATGTCATCTATCCATGGTTAATCCGGAACTCATATTATTCCCATCAAAATACCGGGTGGGAGATACAGAAGAAGAATTCAGCACCGCTGTTCTTAATGACGTGCCATCATGGTGCTCTCGATACAATGATGCATTAGAAGCCCTGATGAGAAGCTTTAATGAGATTCAGAATCTTCAACGATTCCGTCGAAGAGGAATGAGAACGCATAGGAGATGGAGGCATGACATTTAAGGATATATTAGGCTGGACAAACAGGCCTGATGAACAAATCATCCTCATGAAATTTGATAAAACAGCAGCACAAGATGAATTCGGCTTCGCAAAAGAAGAGCTCGTGGAAATACAAGAAATACATGGTGTTATTCAATTATTTCAAGACGAGCAAATTGATTTTAAAGGAGAAGAATCTAATCCGAATTATAGAGGATATTTTCTTCCTGAATTCATTATCAGAACAGATGAACTAGCGAATTATCGTATAAAATATATACGACCGCACGAAACACAGATTCTGAAAATATCATCATATAATCCAAACAGATTCCTGAGACATACAAGAGATCATATCCAACTACAATTAATACTAGAGAAGAAATATACAGGTTAATATCATGTCGGAAGGTTTTCACTCAGCAACATCATCCATTGTAGCAAATCCTCTATTTCAGTTGCAGAATGATATGGAAGAAGTAAAGAATTGCGAGAACGTTCTCGGATTCTATCTTAAATCCTTGGGAAAACGTCCGTTGTCAGATGAACAGCTGATGCAAATCGCTAAGCAGGCCAAGGATATTTCTAAAACATTATTAGAGGAAAGAGTTTACAGCATGGCGGCGAATACTGATCGCACCTATACATTGATGGAATCAATCCATGCAGACACAAAAGGAGGAAACATCAATGTATATTCCGATGCTCGAAGCCCAAAGGGATATCCATACGCAGGAAGCATAGAATATGGATTTCACCCATGGGGGCATAGTCATTTTGTTCCTCCAAGGCCATTTCTGAGACCAGCTCTTGAATTTGCGATTAATGCAACCAGGGCAGGATGGAAAGCCAACGTAGAACGCTTAGCTTATAATATGAAATATAATAAATTTGAGCTAAGTCACTTTGGAAATGATGTTCTTGGAGCAAGCCGCAGGACATGGGGTTCAAACGCATCATCTCATTTTAACTTGGGAACTGCGAATGTAGCAAACCGATCATGGCTGGCCGGGAATAATAGAGGAAACTACAGCTATGCTCACAACCAGGCATATCATGGAGTTCAAAAAGGAGCGTATCGTAGTGTTTGGGAGATTAAAGATAGTAAAGGAGGATAGATTATGAATCAGATAATCAAAACCATGTGCGAAATTCTTGGAGACCACCAAGAAGAAGGAGGATATCTCTTCCCATATTCGCAAAAACCAATTCCTATCTTACTGAATAAGGATAAAACAACCTCTTATCCTGAAATCAGACTTTCCCCATTCATCCAAAATAATGACTTCTTCACAGAACGTTACGCTGAAAAAACTCTTCGAGATTACCGAGAATGGAAATCAGGCAAATTTCAAGTCGACATCTTCTCACCAGACCTTGCAGAGGTTAATAACATATATCTTGAATTGCGAGACCGCATATATGATTTCTTCAACTTAGAAGTGCTCGTTTACAGTTATAATGAATATTTTGAAAAACAAAATGATAATTTATACAAAAATATATCATATGCTTTGGACGGAACCTTGTTTGTTGATATTTATCATATAGATATTAAGAATCATCCTCTGCGAAGAGTATCGTCGATTGATGATTTGACTGATGATTCATTTTATGTTGATGATTCGGCCTTGTATGTTAAAACAAATAGGAATCTAAGAAGGATTAAGATAAGCGTGATTACTCAGGGACGCTTGTTTAATGACAAGACATCTCCGTCTAATAGGGGCATCGCGTTTCATGAAATAGGTGATCCTCGCAATCTTAGTGAGCTTGAAGATAACGAGGTTGAGCGCATTTCTTTTGATATTTACATATTATTCGCAGCAAAACGTACACGAGATAAACTTCCAGACGTTAATAAGCTACGTGTAAAAGCAAAGAGTAGTGATTTTTATGGCAGAAAAAAAGAAGGCAACTAAGACCAGATCTACTGCCGCTTCGAAAGTCAAAAAAGAAGTTAAGCAGCAGCCTCAGGAGGATGTTTATTCTTTTGAGGAATTAGCTCAGATGTTTGGAATAAGCAAGATGAAAGCACGGGCTTATTTTAATATGTCTCAGTTAGATTATGGTCAGAAGATTACAATCAAAAAAGCAAGAGAATTATTTAATAAATTTTAGGAGATATAAAATATGAGTTCACATCCGGGTAAATCATATCCAACCTTTCAACTGAAAATCAGTGAAGAGGCGATCTACACCAACGCATCCAAAGACAAACTCTTTGGATATGTTATAGAAGCCCCAAAAGGACCAGTTAATGAACCAACTTATGTCGCATCCAACGAAGAGGCAATCAAGATCTTCGGAATTGATTTCGCACCTCACTTCTACCAAAAACCGACAGGATTGGTTATTACACGAGTCGGACTTCCAAACGCAACATCTGCCTCTATCCATTATTATGTGAAAACAACCACAACAACCACAACCGGCACCGGAGATGACGCTGAAACAACCACCTCTGTTTCCTTTAAAGAAGCTTTCAGTATCACAGCCGTCGACAAAGGACAATCTCAAATCAAAGCAAAAGTTATTGAATCCGTCGGCGTAGCTGGAGGCTACACTTTAATCGTAGACATTCCGGACGTCGCAAGCCAAACATACAATACGATACCTACATTCAGAGATATCGTTAAAACAATAAACAACAGATTTGCAGCATACTTAAAAGCTGAGCAAAAAGTCGACACCAACACAAACCTTCCAATCAACGAACTTGAAGACAACCAAGAATTAGTAGTCCTGAAAGAAGGAGCTGAAGCAAACAGCCAAACAGCATCCGACTACGAATCCCTTGACGCAAGCTCCGGAACCTTACATGGAGGATCATTCGGAAGCCTGTTCAAAAGCACAGCAACTGTCGCACAGATTGAAGCAGCAAAACAAGCTGATGGAACATACGATTCCTCTGTTATCGGAACCGCTCTCGACACCTATCAATTATACAAAGGAACCGAGGATGAATTTGAATTAAATGCCGAAACAAACACATACAGTGTGAAATCGGACATCAGCCTCACAGCATATACTGTATACAAAGAAGCATTTAATCTCTTAGACAGCATGGACCTTGTAGGAGTAGCAACATTATCCGAATTAGATGTTGTTCAAAGTGCATTATATGACTATATTGAAGAATGTCTTGACCCAGAAACAAACATCTTAAGATTCGGGGTAACAGGATTCCTCGACTACCACAACCCAAAGAAACCATCATTCACAATGCAAGACGTTCAAGCTCCAGCAATTGTTCTTGACTCCGAATACTTCATCTATATCGGACAAGGAGTTGTGTTCAAACGTGATGACGGTATATCCTACGAATTACCTCCTCACAAAGCAGTCATGTTATACACAGGAATCAGAAGCTCCTTGAATTATGACACCGCAATCTTCGGAGGAGAAGACAGAAAGATTCTTGCCGGAGTCGCAGACGTTCTTCCAATCGTTCCAGGAGTCAAACTTTACAGAACTGATAGAGAAGAATTAAACGAAAACGGAGTAACCACCTTTAAGAAAGAATACGACAGAGTAACATTCCTTGAAGGAGTCACCACAACACAAGAATCCGATGTATTATCATACGAACACATAATGTCAATTGTAATATACATTACAAAACGTCTTATCAGAGTTGCCAAAGCATACCAAGGCAAAAAAATGACAGAAGATTTAAAAGAATCTTTAAAGACAGCTCTTGTATCTGAATTAAGAACAATTCAACAAACTGACAACTGTCTGATGGCAATCAAAGACGAAAATTATGATATCCCAGCATATGATGTTTCTGTAGAATCCGCAGCAATGGTCAGATTCAATGACGAAGGAGAACTCGTAAGAGAATCCAAACTGATTGCAAAAGTCAAGATCGTACCTATAGGAGCATTAAGAGATATTGACTTAGGAGTAATAGTAATATAAGGAGGCTAAAACATGGCAAACGAAGATGCAACAAAAATATGGACCAATGGTTATATCGTATTAGGAACAAGCACAAGAATTCCAGTTCAAGAAGTCTCCATCGACTTATCAAGAGATTTAAAAGAACATTACAACTCCGGAGTATCAAAACCATCCGCTCTTGTTCCAGGACAAGAAAAAATCGAGTTTAAAATCAAACGTATATTCTCAAACACAACATTGATGCAAATATACCTGAACAGATGTTCATTCAACATGATTCTTTTCAACAACTCGAACAACCCGGGAGATAATACACAAGGAGAATCCGTCTGCTCATTAACAGGATGCATATTAGACAAAAACAGCATCAGCTTAGGAGGAAGCGGAGACCCTGTACAAGAAGATATCTCTGGAAAAGCACTTGATATCACATTCAACTTGACAGAGATTGCTTCAATGGTTAACGAAGCTTGTTCAAACCTTTAAAAACAATATTTATTGTTTTTCTTTTTTCTTTTTTTATTTTTTTTATATATCATATAGTTCCGTAGGGTAGTGGCAATCCTTCCGGTCTTTGGAACCGAAGACAGCGGTTCGACTCCGCTCGGAACTATCCCAAAATGATAATACTCATTTTTTTAATTAATATTTAAATATGAAAATAATTATATTAACAAGTATAAGATTTCAAAGATAAAAGTATTCCCATTTAGTCTTGTCGTGATGAGCGGCGAATTAGGTGCTTTATGGGTTCTTTAATCTTTATAATTATTTTACAGACTTATTTTATTAATTAATATTTAAATAAAACCCATACTAAATATAATTATATTATAGAATTAAATTATAGAGGTAATAAAATGGCGAAAGAAAATTTCATTATTGAAAACGATGACTGGGACACTCCGGATACACGACCAAAAACAGCTCAAATGAGAAACTCAAACCTACCCGAAGGCCTGGAAATCATAGAAACAGTTACTCCACAGCAAGAAATAGCAAAAGAAATACATGATGCAGCAGTATCTGAAGGAATGGATACCGGAAATAATTATTTAGGAGGAAAAGACGCCTCCCCCGAAGAAGTTATCGCCGCATTAAAGAATGAAGCTATGCCAGAGGGAGCGGAAAAAGCCCGAGAAGAATATGAGGAGAAAAAGATTGATGATCTGAAAAAAAGCGTTGCAACCCGTGACATGCTATTCTCAAGACTTCAGAAAAAAATTCCAATCGAAATACCTGTAATCAACGATGATGGAGAACAAGAGGTGCTCGTATTCTACGCAAGAAGATTATCTGATGCGGAAAACAATCATTTGCTTAATCATCACTTAATTGGAAGAGAATTAAGCGACCTCACAACAGAAGAATATCAGGAATCAATGCAATTCAGAAGCAAAACATTAGCAAGCGCCATCATAGAACCAAAATTAACAGCAGCTGAATGGAGAAACGATGTTGATAATGGATTATCATTAAGTGTCTTTGAAGCTGTTCAGAAGATCATTGCGGAAGTTGATACAGCAAAAGACTTTCAATAATTATCATGACTTGATCAAAGAAAACAGACAATTACAATTAGACGGAGAATTATGTCTCATGCTCCGTCGAACCCCTAGCGAAATAGCTCTCTTAGAAGAGTCAGGGGATTTATCATACGATGAAAAAATGTTCCTCTATGCTTTTTTACAATGGAGAACAGAATTCTGTTTAGAAAATAATGTTCATCTATTCTAACATCTAAAAAGGAATTTCGCTACCTTAATAGATAAAATAAAAGAAGAGCTTTTAAGCTCTTCTTTCTTTTTTTAACTAATTCTTAAATATTTTTTTCTATATATTATTAATATATTAGCCTTATCTTAATCTATTAAATATTTATATCTATTTTTAACAATTAAGGATTTTATGGTTTTTCACAGGTGATTAAAGAATGAATGAAAGTGTCGGAATAACATTAGATGTCTTGCCAGGAACTTTAGGTGGTATTACAGCTGCATTAGGTGGTTTCAACGAATTAGTTGCAGCAACCAGTTTAGTAACATCCGCCGTAGCAGAATCAACAAGTGCTGTTGATTCAATGCTCTTAACTCTTGGTGTTGGATTAGTCGGAGCTGGTGCAGAAGCCGCAAAAGCAGCTGGTGAAGTAACCCAGGCAATGAAGATTGTGCAGTCCGTAAGTGGTCAAACCAGTTCTGAAATAAGTGTTTTAACACAACAAGCAAATGAGTTCAGTGTCAGATATAAGATGGGTATTGACGAGGTTACAGAAGGATTGCAAACCTTAGGTCGTGCAGGTTTATCATCCGTTAATACTCAATTAGACACTTTAAAAGCTGGAATGGAAGCCGCAAAAGTTACAGGAATGGAATTAGGCGAAGTATTAAATAAACTTGTCCAAACAACTTCCCTGCTTGGAGGAGATATTAATTCATCTAGTTTTGGTTTACAAACTCAAGATATGGCAAGTAAGCTCCTTGCAACTTCCCAGACGGCCCCAATTGATGTTAACGATGTTGTTCAGACATTATCTTACTCTGGTGGTACAGCCGCCGCTGGTGGAATCAATATCTATAATGAAGATGCAATGTATGATTATCTTGGAGCCATTGCAGCATTCGGTCAGAAAGGTGTATCCGGCTCAATGGCTGGTACCGCACTTCGTGCTTTCTTTACAAAACCAGCATCACAATCAAGCCAGGTAACAGACGCTCTTGGGAAGCTCAAAATGAAGCCAGAAGATCTGTGGGAGCCTGGAGAGGAGTCTATGCGTCCCGTATCTGAACAAATAGGATTAATCCAAAGGCAAATGGATAAACTTAAAATATCTCAGATGGACCAGATCGAATTATGGGGAGAAATCGTAAGCCCAAAAATGGGACAACAGATGCTTAAATTAAATAAAAACACCATTCAAGAACTAGCCAATGATATTCGCCATACCGAATCTGCTGAAAAATTAGCTCAAAATACAATGAACAGCTATATTAGTGATTTAAACACATTAACACAAAAAGGAGCAGAACAATGGCGTGAATATGGAAAAGCCGCTCTGGCGTGGTTCGCCCCTCTAGTTAAGGGTCTTAATATGATTATGGACCTTCTTGGAGCTGATGTTGGGGGATTCCCAATAGTGCAGCAAATTGTGAAGGGAGGAATCATATTAGTTATTTCTCAAGTCATACAGCGGTTAGGTAGTGTTTGGACTCTTCTTAAAGGAATTGCCAGCGAAATTCGATCTCAATTGCAGTCTACCAGTCAACTGGCAAAAGAGCACGCAAGGACAGAGAAAGAATTAAGACAGCAATACGAAGAAATGGGATTAACCGAGGGACAAGCAAAACGATTAGCCCAAGCAGCCACGAACACAAAAGCTAGATTTTCTGAATCAAATGCTATTATGGCAGAATTCTTGGCTCAATTAAATAAAGCCGTTGCCTTAATGGGAAAACTGAGTTCACTCTCTCAGATCAACTCAATGAAGATGATCGGAAACATGACCGGTCAGCAATACGCTAATTATTACAGTAAAGCCAAGATGAACAAAGGACAATGGTATGATTATAATTATCGAACAAAAGGTGATCTGACAAAGACAGATTTTGCAAAACTAAGCCTGAGACATGGGTTAAGTCAAGATGAATTGCAAAAAATCTACTATGGAACCCATAAAACCTACGGAGCAGGGTTATACCAGTACGCATTAAACGAACAAACCGGTTATAACGCAAAAAACGCGGCAAATAAAAAAGCCTTCATCACAGCCACCACTTTTGAAAAGTATCTTCAACAAAACCAAATGGGAATGTATGATCCTAAAGTCAATCCTATGATGGGTGTGGTTCAGGGAATCAAGATAAATACGGATACCATAGCTAGGCAGACAAATCCTACTCAAAAAGCTGCGGCAACGGCCGGGGCTCAAAATACCTCTGCTCAAAATAAAAATGCTGAGAAAGAAGCCAGGGATAGAAATATTGCGGCTGAAAAGGCAAAACAAGAAAGCGGTGAAAAACAAGCTTCGGAAAAAATTCAGGAAAATGTGCAATTAAAGGATAGGATAAATCAGGCAGAGCGTGCTCGATTAGAACAAATAGAAAGAGAATTAGCTGTAAACTTGAGGAAACAAAAAAATATCTCTGCAAATCCCGTTCTTTATGAAGGTACTCAATCTTTATATGCTAAACGTTCTAATCTAAGTAGTCAAATAACTTCGTTAAAAAACAGCAGACAGCAATCCATTCTCGATTATCGACAATTGAAAGGACAGCTTAGAGATCCTTCAGAACGATTCGGACCACGATTACAAGCGCAACAAGAGCGTGAGAATCAGGCTATACGCGAAAGAATGCGTCGTAATTTAGAGGAAAGAGTTATTATTTCAGAAGAGATAAATCAAAAAGAAAGAGAATTTAATAAATTATCCAATGAGATTAATCAAAAAAAGAGAAACCTTGCCACTCAAATTTCTATGCTTGAAGGGGAAGAAAGAAGATTAAAAGCAGAAAGGAATAATATAAATCAAGCAATCTTAGCTAAAGAAGGAGCTCAAGCTGCTGTGGAAGATCAAATCACACAAGAGCTCCTGCAGTTATTAGGGGCAACTGAACAAGAAGTAACTTGGGAAGGCATAATTCGAAGCCGAAAGCAAGCACAAGCCGTTGCAGAAAGTCAGACAGCGCAAAACGCTTCAAAAACGAACATGACCTATCAGCAAAGAATAGGTGAAGCGATAAAACAAAACGCTATCGAAAAAGATATCACAACCACAGAAGGCAAGGAACGAGCACTGCGCCGAGAGGAGCTTCGTGAAATAAGCAGAAGAATTGCTCGAGAAAGAGCAAGAAGTGGAAAGCAAACGCCTGCAGCTCTGCAGGGCTTCATGAATAAGAACGGGTTTGAGCGTCAGGCATATGGTCTGGCGGGCGTTAATGCTCCAACAGCAACCCTTAACGGTCAGACCTTGACTAGATTCTCAGTCGGTCATACGATGACTCCACAAGCTCAGGGAATACCCCTAGTTGGTTTCTGGGGCGCCGCGAGAAGTGGTTACTCTGCGACCCTGACAGGAAGAAACAATTATAAAGAAGGACCAGGACTCAGAAATGCCATTAAAAATTGGGCTTTCAACAGTGGTATGACAGCCATGATCGACAGAGATGCTCTGAGGTCCACAACTAAAAATCTCACCGGGTTCAGAAAAGCTCTGGCAACAGGAGGAGCAGCACTAGGATCATTTGGAATGATGTTTGGTCCATTAGAAGTGGCAATGCTCGGTTTTTCCATAGTCATGCAAGGTATTGAAGCAGCTCATCAAAAATATAATGAAGAATTGGAAAAAATCAATTCAAAACTCGCAGAAGCTCGCGAAAAATTCGAAGAAGCAGAAGACGCATTTCTTGAAGCATATACTGACGAAAATGATGGAAAAGCAACACAAGACCAAAAAGACGAAGCATTATTAAACCTATACGCTAATGGCCCAGGAGATAGAAATGATGGTCTTGACTCTTATAGAGCAAAAGTATATACAGAGCTTACCAAAATTGAAGGCAATACCCGTGAAAAAGCTAGAAAAGAAGAAGATATGGCTTGGGGAAGTCATGGATGGTGGGCAAAGA
>OCTW011582488.1_pt1 | contig 21146 bp, 18 predicted proteins | sample 1539671 | NCBI WGS metagenome assembly OCTW01 (sample SAMN02144230, study PRJEB22623) | gut metagenome | biome: sheep rumen | host: Ovis aries | place: New Zealand
TGCTGCGTTCACCCAGCTCATCAATTCTTGATCCGGAAGCCGAAACTTTCTTTTTTGCTTCTTCTGCTTCCTCTTTTTTCCCCTGCTTCATCAGCTGGCCGATTTCTTTCGCACTCCGGTTTTTCTCCGCCCTGAGGCTTTCCAGCTCCTGCAGAATCTCGCGCCTTTCCTTGTCCAGTGAAATAACCTCGTCTACAAGCGGAAGCTTTTCGTCCTGAAACTTGTTACGGATGTTCTGTTTTACAGCCTCCGGATTTTCTCTTAAAAATTTAATGTCTATCATTTATGTCTCCTCTCTGTCCTGCTTAGGCTTTTTCTTCCTACTTTTTCAGCCAATACACTCATCGACTTTTTATCAGCCAGTTACATCTCCCAGTAACATTTCCAGCAGTGACGAAAAAATAAATATACTTCTGTTCCCGCCTACACGGCGTCCTTGATCTGTTTATCCGATGATATTTCTTCCTCTTTGCTGACTGCTTTCTGAAGAGCCTCTATCTCTTCCTTACTCAGCATGATATAAGATTCGCCTTTCACCACTTCTTTGAGATAAAGAAAGCAGTTATCTCTGCTGTGTATGGCATTCAGAACAAAGCCTGTATTATCCTTATCCAGCATTGCCAGGGCAAAACTCATCTTTCCTCCGACATCTTCAAACGCATCATATTTTACAATTCCATATTTATTCAGAACCCTGCTCTGCTGCTCCAGGAGCTCCTGAATATTCCGGCTGTTGCTTTCTGTTTTTGCCTCCTGTCTGTCCATATTATGAAAACGAACAGCCAGAGCCTTTTCTATAGACTGTCCGTCTGCGCCTTTCATAAACAGCCGGTATTTTCTGCTAAGCCGGTTAATCCGGAGCGACTGACGGAATACGATTACAGCCAGAACAATAGCAATAATGAACAGAAGAATAATCATGACTCCTGCCGCGGCACTTCCAAATAAACTGCTCATAGGCTTCCGCCTCCGATTAAAGCTGCTATCCGGTCAAGATCCTCATCTGAATAATATTCTATTTCAATTCTGCCCTTCTGCCCGTTCTTCTGATGAATGCTGACCTTGGTTCCGGTTTTTTTCTTCATCTGTTCTTCCAGATGCCGGAAAACAATTTCTCTCTGCGGATCTTTCTGCGCCTTTTTTTCTCTTTGTGCAGGGCTCATCAGTCTTTTTACAAGTGCCTCTGTCTCTCGAACGCTGAATCCTCTCTGAATAATCTGGTCTGCCGCAGCCTTCTGCATCTCCGGGTCTTCTAACGCAAGAAGCGCTCTTGCATGCCCCATGGAAAGTGCACCGTCTATTACGTAATTTCTCACTTCTTCCGTAAGCTTCAGGAGCCTCATAACATTTGTTACAGCCGTTCTGCTCTTGGAAACACGGTTAGCAACTTCATTCTGCGTAAGCCCAAATTCGTTAATCAGTCTCTCATATGCCTTTGCTTCTTCAATCGGATTCAGGTTTTCCCTCTGGATATTCTCAATCAGAGATATTGCAACGGCATCTTGCTCCTTAAAGTCCCGTACAATAACAGGAACTTCTTTTATTCCAGCCTCTTTTGCCGCACGCCACCTTCTCTCACCGGCTATGATTTCGTAATATTTGCCCTTCTTCTGAACCAGAAGCGGCTGGAGAATCCCATATTTCTGTATAGACGCGGCAAGATCATGAATAGACTCTTCTTCGAAAACCTTGCGAGGCTGTGATTGATTGGGAACTACTTCTGTAATTCTGACTATTTTGCTTCCGGCCAAGACATCCGCCTTTTTTTCAGAGCCTTCAGCTGCTTTTCTGCCCTCTCCGTTTTCCATAGATCCCACCGGATTTAAATGCGATATTCCGGAATTGAGAGTTTCTTCAATATTTCCGGATGTATCCTTAGGAATTCTATCCGGAGCCTCAATTTCAGCTTCCTGAAGCTTATTCGGTATCAAGGCACCCAGACCCCTACCTTTGTTTAAGCCTCCTCTGGCTGCCATAATGCCTTCCTCCTTTTTATAATTTCCTTTGCAAGCTTTTTATAGCTTTTTGCCCCTTCTGATTTTTTATCATAAATATTGACAGGGAGTCCGTAGCTTGGCGCTTCTGCAAGACGGACATTACGTGGAATAACTGTTTTAAAGATATACTGATTCAGATTTTCCTTTACATCATCCACTACCTGCCTGGATAATTTTGTATGAGAATCATACATAGTAAAAATTACACCTTCTACATACAGACTGCTGTTTAATCTCTCATGCACAAGCTGTATGGTATATAACAGCTGTGCCAGTCCCTCTAATGCATAAAATTCGCATTGAATCGGAATCAGTACGCTGTCAGCTGTAGTTAATGCATTTATTGTAAGCAGATTCAAGGACGGAGGACAGTCTATAATAATATAGTCATATTTATTCTTTAACGGTTCTAATCGTTTCTTCAGAAGATATTCCTTATCCTCCTGATTAACCAGCTCTACTTCCGCAGCAGACAGGTTTACATCTGATGGAACCAGATCAAAGGTTTTCATATCCTCGTGCTTCTTATATCTGAGATGCAGAATACAGTCATTCATAGAGCATCCACCAAGCATAACCTGATAAACTGAATTCTGCATTTTATCTTTTTCTACTCCCAATCCACTTGTGGCATTTCCCTGTGGATCAATATCAATAACCAGAACAGAATAACCCTGTTCCGCGATACAGGCAGATAAATTGACAGCTGTTGTAGACTTCCCGACACCACCCTTTTGATTTGCGACTGCAAAAACAGTGGCCACTTGAACCTCCTTTTCTTTTTTCCTTCTACCGGCAATCTGTTAGAATACCAGAATTGATTTTTGTACAAATTTCACCATAGATGAAACCAACGTTCTCATTTACAGGCTTTTTGATTATAGCATTTTTCTTTTTCTGCGTCTATGTATTCGGATATGTTTCACGTGAAACATTTATTACTTTTCAATAGTTCTAAAGAGAAGCCTTAAGTGATTGGATGACATACTTATAATTGAGCTTTAACATGATCTCATGATAGAATGTTTCACGTGAAACATTTATAATTATCTTTTTCAAAAAAATACATGCTTATCCACAGATCTCAGATTTTCTGCTTCTGATAGGGATAAGCATGTATTTTTTAATAATAAATTAAATTATAATGGTTTTTTTACCGGAGTCCCGGCTTTTCTTGGATATTTATTTGGCGTTTGCTTTATCTTTTCAATGCAAACCAGTGTCCGTTTTCTTTCTGAGTTTTTCGGATATACAGAATATATGTGCTGTATTTTTCCTCCAAGTATCTGAATAGCATTAGAAGAATTACTACATTCCTCCTCCGTTTTCAATGATTTGTAAGCATAAAACCTACCGCCGACTTTGGCATACGGAAGGCAGTATTCACATAAAGGAGAGAGGGATGCTACAGCTCTGGATGTAACAAGATCAAATTGTTCCCGATACTCTGCTTTTCTTGCTCCATCCTCTGCACGATATTGAACTGCAGTACAGTTATTTAATTTGAGGCTGCTGATTACTTCATTTAAAAAATTCACTCTTTTATTCAGAGAATCAAGCAGCAATATCTGCAGGTCAGGAAAAACTATTGCCAAAGGAATTCCAGGAAACCCTGCTCCTGTTCCTATATCTGCCAGTTTAATATTTTGTGCCAGGTTTTCATATTTCGCAAGTGCAAGACTGTCAAGAAAATGCAGTGTTAAGATATCTTGAAAATCTGTTATTGCGGTCAGATTTATTTTCTGATTCCAATCAAGCATCTGATCCATATACCGAAGAAACTTTATCTTCTGTTCTTCCGTTAATGAAATATGAAAAGATTCTGCCTCTTGAATAAACGAAACAAAATCCGGAGATTTTAATCTGGGATCATTTATATAATTATTATCCATTTTTAGTTCCTTTCCGCAAAAACAGGAGAAAATTGCATCATGAAAGTTTTTTTCCGGTTTTCTGTTCCATTGTACTAAGATAAACAAGCAGGACAGAGATATCAGCAGGAGAAACCCCGGAAATCCGTGAAGCCTGTCCGATATTTGCGGGTCTGTATTTTTCTAGTTTTTGAACAGCTTCTATACGCAGGCTGCTTACTTTTGTATAATCGATATCCTCAGGAATTCTCCTGGCTTCTTTTTTCTTAAACTGGGCAACCTGCGCCATCTGCCTTTTGATATATCCCTCATATTTCAGCTGAATATTAACCTGCTCACCGACTGATGCAGATAAACCAGGCCTTTCGGGATCCAGAGCAGACAGACATTCATAATTCAATTCCGGACGTCTGATTAAATCAGCAATTGTACAGCTTCCTTTTATATCTGCGGAATGGAAGGAACTTAAAAAGGCCCTGGTTTCTTCATTTCCCTTTACAAAGGTATGTTCTGTCCTCTCAATCTCGTCGTTAATCTGTTTTTCTTTTTCCTGCGTCTTTTTCCATGTATTTTCATCTACAAGCCCAACGCGGTATCCATACTTCCGAAGTCTCAGATCCGCATTATCCTGGCGAAGAAGAAGCCTGTATTCTGCACGGCTTGTCATCATTCGATACGGTTCCAGTGTCGGCTTCGTTACAAGATCATCAATTAAAACACCGATATAGGCTTCTGATCTGTCCAAAACCAAAGGTTCCTTTCCAAGAATCTCCATAGCCGCATTGATTCCGGCAATCAAACCCTGGGCGGCTGCTTCCTCGTATCCGGAGCTGCCATTAAACTGACCGCCGGAATAGAGGCCTTTAATCTTCTTAAATCCCAGGGTAGCTTTAAGCTGGACAGGATTGATGCAGTCATATTCTATCGCATAGGCATTTCGGACAATCCGGGCATGTTCCAGTCCTGGTACCGTCCGATACATGGCAAACTGAACATCTTCAGGCATGGAACTTGACATTCCGTCAATATACATTTCTTGCGTGTATCTTCCTTCAGGCTCTATAAATACCTGATGACTGGACTTATCCGCAAATTTTACTACTTTATCTTCGATGGATGGACAGTATCTTGGGCCTGTTGCATGAATTTTACCGGAATAAAGCGGAGACCTGTCGATATTATCACGGATTATTTTATGCGTTTTTTCATTCGTATGGGTCAGCCAGCAGGATACCTGTTCGATCTGCACATCTTCCGGATTTGTGGAAAATGAAAATGGTATAACGGGAGTATCTCCCTTTTGCTCCTCCATTTTAGAAAAGTCGATACTCCTCCTGTCGATTCTGGCAGGAGTACCGGTCTTAAATCGAAACATTTCAATCCCGTTCTTCTTCAGGGAATCTGTCAGATGTGTCGCAGATTGCAGACCATTGGGTCCCGTATAATTCACAGTATCTCCGTAAAGGCATCTTGCGTTCAGATAAACGCCTGTACATAAAACGACAGCCCTGCTGTGATAAATTGCACCGGAAAATGTCTTTACTCCTCTGCAAACATGATCTTCTACTATCAACTCGGCCACTTCTGCCTGTCTTATGGTCAGATGATCCTGGCTTTCCAGAACCTTTCTCATACTTCTGCTGTACTCACTTTTATCTGCCTGTGCGCGTAAAGAATGTACGGCAGGCCCCTTGGATTTATTCAGCATTTTTGACTGAATAAAGGTTCTGTCAATATTTTTTCCCATTTCTCCGCCCAATGCGTCCAGTTCCCTGACAAGGTGACCCTTGGAAGTACCTCCCACATTCGGATTACAGGGCATCATGGCAATGCTGTCCACACTGACTGTAAAAACGATTGTCTCCAGCCTCAGTCTTGCACAGGCAAGCGCCGCCTCACAGCCGGCATGTCCTGCACCTACAACTACAACATCATAATTTTCTTCTACAACCTGCATATTGCTACCTGTCTTATTATCTTATGTAAACTATTTTCCCATGCAGAAACTTTTGAATATTTCATTTACCAGGTCTTCTCCTGCGGACTCCCCTGTAATTTTGCCAAGTGCGTCACAGGCTCCCATCAGGTCTATGGACCAGAAATCCTCCGGCATTCCGTCATCCACGCTTTTCAGAACATATCCCAGCTGCCGGTCTGCCTCTTCCAGCGCCTGCTTATGCCTGATACTGGTGATACAGACCTCATCATTGAACTGCAGATGACCATGAAAAAATAACTTTTCTATTGTATTTTCCAGAAGATCAAGTCCTTCCTTATTTTTGGTGGAAAAGGTAATTACTGGTGCCTCTGTAAGTTCTTTCATTTCACTTGCCGTAACAACAGGATCCAGATCACTTTTATTAAGAAGTATAATTGCCTTCTTCCCGCGGATCAGGCTGAGTATCTTTCGGTCATTTTCATCAAGAGATACCGAGCTGTCAAAAACACATAGAATCAGATCTGCATCCTGAACCTGTTCCATAGCTTTTTTTACGCCAATCTGCTCAATAAGATCATCTGAATTCCGGATACCTGCCGTATCCAGTATGCGAAGAGTGATTCCCCTGATATTAATCTGTTCTTCCAGAATGTCCCTGGTAGTTCCGGCAATATCAGTAACAATAGCCTTATCCTCACCGGATAACAGATTCAATAGCGAAGATTTTCCGGCATTGGGCTTACCCACAATAACCGTCTTTAACCCTTCCTGCATCAGAATACCGGAATCCGCGTGTTTCAGAAGACCGGTTATCTGATTTCTCTGCTCCGCTATAACGGAACGAAACTGATTTTCATATCCTTCCAGACTCATATGTTCCGGATCATCCAGCGCAGCCTCTATCCTCGCTGTCTCATGCAGAAGATTCTTTCTTATAGCCTTTATTTTTTCTGATACGGATCCGCTTAACTGACGCACAGAACTCTTTAAAGCATACTCATTCTTGGCGGAGATGACTTTCATGACGGCCTCTGCCTGAGACAAATCCATCCGCCCGTTTAAGAAGGCCCTTTTTGAGAATTCTCCCGGTTCAGCTGTCCGTGCACCGTTTCTAAGAACAGCTTCCAATACCTTTTTTGTGGCAAGGACACCGCCATGACAGTCTAATTCAACCGTATCTTCTCCCGTATAGGAATGGGGAGCACGCATAACAACAGCAAGAACCTCATCCAGAAATTCTCCGTCTTCCACCACGTGTCCGTAATGAAGCGTATATGCTTTTTGCTCTGCAAGCTTCTTTCCTTTTGGATTATTAAAAACTCTGTCTGCGATATCCATTGCCTCCGGTCCGCTGATCCGGATAATTCCGATCCCGGAAGGCGCCATGGCAGTGGAAATTGCGGCAATCGTATCTTCATTTGCCATCATGCTGGTATAACTCCTGTTTTTCTTTTTTGCGCAGCGACTGTCCTGATAAACGAAAAAAGCCTGATTTACAGAATCTGGACTAGCAGTCGCGTTCTGTATATTATCAGGCTTTTTTCAAAATAAATCAATGGATTTAGCTTTCGCTTGATTTCTTTGGAGCTACAATAACATGCCTGTAGGGTTCATTGCCCTCACTGTAGGTCTCCACGTACTTGTTTCCCTGAAGAGCAGAATGGATGATTCTTCTCTCATAAGGATTCATGGCCTCAAGAGAAACAGACCTTCTGGTACGACGCACCTTATAGGCTATGTTCTTTGCCAGATTTTCCAGAGTCTCTTTTCGCCTCTTTCTGTAATTTTCAGTATCCAGTTTTACCCGGACATAATGCTCCTGATTTTTATTTACAACAAGGCTTGCCAGATACTGCAGGGAATCTAATGTCTGCCCCCTTTTTCCGATCAGAATTCCCATATCAGGTCCCTCGAAATCAATAGAAAGACTTCCTGTTTCCTGCTCATAGTCCATGGTAATATTTACCGGCAGATCCATGGCTTTAAATACTTCGGAGAGGAATTCCGATGCAGATTTTTTAATACCTGCAATTTCTTCCTCGGAACGCGGAACAATTTCTTCTGTTTTTTCTTCATGAGAAGATCTGCTTTTTTTCTCTTCCTCTTTCTTCCCGCTGTTCTTGACTTCTTTTTCAGATCTGACACCCTGTTTTGCAGAAAACTCCGGAACAACATCTTTCTTTCCCTGTCCTGCTTCACCAGAATCTACAGAGTTTTTCTTTTCTTCTTTCTGCTGTTCTTCAACAGGTGGCTTCTTTTCAGACTTTTGTTCCTTTTTTACAGAAACCTCCTGTGTCTTTTTTGCGCGAACCTGAATTACCGCAGGTTTGCTTCCAATTCCTAGAAAGCCGGAACTTCCCTCGCTCAATACCTGTATTTCAAGCTGATCGCTGGACAGTCCCATTTCTATACATGCTTTTGTGATGGCTTCATCCACAGTTTTTGCAGACACTTCAACAAAATCCATGTTCTTGCCTCCTGTCACCTTTTCTTGCGATTATTCTTTTTATCATCATAACTCCGAACCATATTTGCCTTGGCAGTGATGCTGTTCGGATCTACCTTCTCGGAATCCCATGCCGTCTCTACATCCGCCAGCTTTGTAGTATCAAATTTCGGACTGATCTTTTTTACATTTGTTCTGGCATTTTGAGATATATTGGCCGTATAGTCTTTTCTCTTCTGCTCTTTCTTTTCGTTTTTCTTTTTTGCCTTTTCAATCATTGCCTGCGGATCCAGATTGGCAATCCGACGGTTAATGACAACCTGCTGCACGCAGCGGACAATAGCACCGACAATCCAGTAAATACCGATACCCATGTTAAAGGTAACGCACATCACGGCAGAAATAACCGGCATGACATTGTTCATGGTATTCATCTGGTTTGCCATGCTGTTTCCGGAATCATTGCCGGCGGGCGTCTGCTGCGGCATCAGCTTCATATTCAGCCACTGCGTAAACCACGCAAGAACAGGAATCATAATGCCAATCAGCAAAGAAACCACAATGATTACCGTGGCGTGACCGCTGAAAATACTGGAAAACCCAGTACGAATGGCATCCCACGGAGAATCCGAAATATTAATGGTCAGAAACGTATTAATTCTTCTGCTCTGTTCCGCCGTAGCCGTAATATTTCCGGAAAAAGATGAAAACTGGCTGATATCCGCAAGCTTTGACCACTGCGACTGTTTCAGGACATAAAGAAAGTCAACCACCTGTTTCTGTGTGGCCTCGGCAGACATTGAAACATTTCTCACACTGTTGTCTTTCACAAACTGCGCAAGAATATCTCCATAACCGTTTACACTGACAATTTTAGCCGCAAGACCGTTAAAAATATCCGCTACTCTGCTGATATATCCGGGTATATAAAGAATAACCTGGTACAGTGCAAACAAAATAGGAAGCTGAATTAAAAGCGGAAGGCAGCTTCCGGTAGGAGAAACCCCGTACTTGCTGTACAGAGCCATGGTCTCCTCCTGCATTTTCTGCTGAGACACCGTATCCCTTTTCCCCTGATACTTTTTCTGAATCTTCTGCAGCTCAGGGTTAATGATATTCATTACCTTGGACATTTTCTGCTGTTTTACCTGAATAGGGGTCAGACAGATATAAATAATAATAGTAAAAAAGATAATTGCCACACCGATATTCGGAATATTCAGTCTGTAGAGCACCTCATAAATTCCATCTATCAGCCATCCAAGCAGCTGTGCAACATACTTGATCAGTGGCATAGAGGATTTGCTTAATAATAGTTCCAAATGAGTTTTCCTCCAGAACATAACCAACGATTTCAGGGTACCGGATCAAAACCACCCTTGGAAAAAGGATTGCATCTGAGTATTCTCCAGGATGCCAGGAGTCCTCCCCTTACCGCTCCGTATTTCTCAATTGCTTCTACCGCATACTGAGAACAAGAAGGGATATAAGGGCACCTTACACCTTTCAGAGGAGAAAGATATTTTTGATACAGATGGATCCCCTGGATCATAATAAACCCGGATTTGTGTTTCATTTCTTATCCTCCAGAATGTGCTGTTTTTCGGCAAGAATACGTACCGATTCTTCCGCCTGCTTCTGCGTACAGTCTTTTGCCGCAAATCTGGCTATAAAAACAACATCATATCCTCTGCAAAAAAGCTCCTCCTGAAGCCTGTAAGCCTCTCTGATACGCCTTGCAATAGTATGGCGCACAACACTGTTCCCCACCTTTTTACTTGCGGAGATACCGATTCGGTTGCATTCCGTTCCGTTTTTCAGAGCATACATGACAAAATACCTGTCTGCAGTTGATGTTCCTCTTCTGTAAACGTTCTGGAAATCCCGGTTTTTTTTCAGGCTATCAGAAAACTTCATGCAGATTCCTCTCCCGGAGACTGAAAAAGGACTGTCGCATAGAACATGTACGACAGCCCCTTTTCGGCTAAATTCATCTGTTTTATGCAGATAATACTTTTCTGCCTTTTGCACGTCTGGCAGCTAAAACTTTTCTTCCGCCCTTTGTGCTCATTCTGCTGCGAAATCCATGAACTCTGGATCTGGAAATTTTTTTCGGCTGAAATGTCATTTTCATGGTCAGTACACCTCCTTTTTTCTCATACATACCACCTGATGTGGCGAGTCGATTCTTTTAATAAGGCTGGTTCGTCAATACAAGGGTCGAACCGCCTGTCATGTATGCCGAGAAAACATCGTATCAATTATAATCAGAAAGGTATGACCCGTCAAGGAAAAAATAATCTGAATTTTATCCACAAAATCAGATTATGTACTTCGGAGTTTACGTAATGTTATCAACATTTTGTGGATATATTTGTGGATAACTCCGGTTTTTGTGTAAAAATCCTGTTGAAAGATTTCTTTTGTTGATAAATGCAGGTGTTTCGTTTAATATAAAAGAGACTTCAAAAAATCATCTGCTATATAAATAAGAAGAAACTGGTTCTTTACAGGAGTTATACATGAATATTATAGAACAAAAGTGGGATGAAATTCTGGAACGTGTAAAAGTGGAACATGAGCTGGGTGATGTTTCGTTCAAAACGTGGATAAAACCTCTGGAGGTTTACAAAGTGGACGGAAATTCTGTTACCATTCTTGTTCCCTCTCAGCAGGTCGGACTGGATTATGTATCAAAAAGATATCTTCTTCCCATTAAGGTCGCAATAGCCGAGGTAACCGGAATGGATTGCGACATTCATTTTGTTCTGCCTGAGGATGTAGAAAAAAGAACGGAAGAGGAACAGATCCAAAAAAGTTCCCAGCTTGCCGGTTTAAATCCCAAATACACTTTTGATACCTTTGTCGTAGGAAGCAATAATCAGTTTGCCCATGCAGCTTCTCTTGCTGTGGCAGAATCCCCCGGAAAGATGTACAATCCTCTTTTTCTTTACGGCGGTGTGGGACTTGGAAAAACCCACCTGATGAATTCCATCGCCCACTTTATTATTGAACATAATCCTTCTGCCAAAATTTTATATGTGACCAGTGAAGAGTTTACAAATGAAGTAATTGACGCGATCCGTACAGGTACCGTAGCGATCAATAAATTAAGAGAAAAATACAGAAATATTGATGTCCTTCTAATTGATGATATTCAGTTTATTATAGGAAAAGAATCTACACAGGAGGAATTTTTTCATACCTTTAATACTCTCCATTCGGCAGGCAAGCAGATTGTCCTTTCCTCTGACCGTCCTCCCAAGGACATGAATATTCTGGAAGAAAGGATCCGTTCCCGCTTTGAGTGGGGACTGATGGCAGACATTCAGATCCCCGTCTATGAGACCAGAATGGCCATCCTGAAAAAAAAAGAAGAGGAAGATGGATATACCATCAATAATGATGTACTGGAATATATTGCCGCAAATGTAAAATCCAATATCCGGGAGCTGGAGGGATCTCTGAACAGGGTCATCGCCATGGCTAATCTGGAAAACAAGGAAATAACACTGGATCTGGCCAAACAGGTTCTTGCTGATCTGATTTCACCGAATGATCAGAAATCTCTGACACCGGACTATATTATTGATGTCGTAGCAGAACAATTTGATCTCACACCGGAAGAGATTAAAAGCCAGGATAAATCAAGAAAGGTTGCGTTTCCGCGCCAGATTGTCATGTATCTATGCAGAACTCTTCTAAACTACAAGCAGCAGGCTATTGCAGACGCGGTAGGAATTAAAAACCATACCACCATTATGTATGGAATTGAAAAAATAGAGAAAGAATATAAAAACAATCCTGATACAAAGGAAGTCGTGGATCTTTTGAAAAAGAAACTAAATCCTCCTTCCTGAAACTTTATTTTCCATGTGCATAACCCTGTTGAATGTTCCGTGTAAGGATTGTGGAGAAAAAAGATCTGCACTTTTTATCTACCGTTTTTTTCTGTTCTTTCAACACAGTTATCCAAGCCGTTTTTTCTTGCGTAAAAAGGATTTTTCAGGGATTTCAACAAATCAACCCCTATGAAGAATAAGATGATGAATTAATTCTTTTATTTTCATTATGCCAATTTCTGTTTTTTTATAGAAAGGATTTTCTGCTATGAAGCTTGTTTTTAACCAGACAGATCTTATGAATAGTGTCAATATTGTTATGAAGGCTATTCCAGGAAAAACAACAATGCCGATTCTGCAATGTATTATGATTGATGCGTCCCGATCCAGAATTCTTTTTACCGGAAATGATATGGAACTGGGAATAGAAACAGAAGTAAAAGGAACTATCATCGAAAGCGGTAAAATCGCTCTGGATGCAAAAATATTATCTGATATTGTCAGAAAACTTCCGAATAATGAAGTGACAATCGTAACAGATGATAAATATACGGCTACTATTACCTGCGAAAAAGCAAAATTTGTTATTCCGGGAAAATCAGGGGAAGATTTTGCCTATCTCCCAACGATTGAAACCAGAGCATCTGTTGCAATTTCACAGTTTTCTCTGAAAGAGCTGATCCGGCAGACTATTTTTTCCATTGCAGTAAATGAAAATAATAAGCTGATGACAGGAGAACTCTTTGAGATTAAAAATAATGTGCTTCGTGTTGTTTCTCTTGACGGTCACAGAATTGCTATCCGTAATCTGGATCTGAAAGACAGCTGCCCGGACCTGAAAGTTGTTGTGCCCGGAAAAACACTCAGTGAAATAAGTAAAATCATTTCCGGAGAGGGTTCGGAGATGGTAACCATTAATTTTTCCAGTAATTATATTTTATTTGAATTCGATCAGACGGTAGTTCTCTCCAGGCTTATTGAGGGAGAGTATTTCCAGATCGATCAGATGCTTTCCAGTGATTACGACACAAAAATAGAAATTAACAGGCAGGAGTTTATTTCTTGTATAGACCGGGCTACTCTTCTTGTCAGAGAAAGTGATAAAATGCCGGTTATTATGGATATTGAAGATACCGGAATGAACATTCAGATTACCACGCCCCTTGGATCCATGAATGAATCCATGGGAGTCATTAAAACGGGAAAGGATATTGTTATCGGTTTTAATCCCCGGCTTCTTCTGGATGCGCTTCGGGTTATTGATGATGAGTCTGTTACCCTGTATTTTGTCAACGCAAAGGCACCATGCTTTATACGGGATGACAAAAATACGTATATTTATCTGATTCTTCCGGTTAATATCAGCAGATAATGGAGATGAAATCAAGTTGGAAACAATCAAAATAAGAGATGAATATATCAAGCTGGGACAGGCGATGAAACTTGCCGGACTGGCAGAGGAAGGCTCTGAAGCAAAGCAGATGATCCTGAACGGGGAAGTAGAAGTAAACGGCCAGACGGAAATCAGAAGAGGAAAAAAGCTTTTTGATGGAGATACTTTTACTTTTCAGGGAAAAACCGTAAAAGTCACGAAGTGAATCAATGTATATTGAGTCCGTTGAGTTAAAAAACTTCAGGAATTATCATCTTCTTTCGATTTCCTTTGACAGAGAAACTAATATCTTTTTCGGTGATAATGCGCAGGGAAAAACAAATATTCTGGAGGCAATGTATGTCTGCGGAACAACGAAATCCCATCGTTCTGCCTATGATTCGGAATTGATCCGCTTTGGCGAGGACGAGGCACATATCCGGATGCATGTCAATAAGGATGGAGTGTCTCATAAAATAGATATGCATCTGAAAAAGAATAAGGCAAAGGGAGCGGCGATAGATGGAATACCTATACGAAAGGCTTCGGAGCTTTTTGGTCTGATCAAGCTTGTCCTTTTTTCCCCGGAAGATCTGAATATTATTAAAAGTGGTCCGAGAGAAAGAAGAAGATTTCTTGACAGTCAGCTGTGTCAGCTGGACAGACTGTATTTTTCCAGACTTTCGGATTATAACAAAATTCTGATGCAGAGAAATAAGCTGCTGAAGGATCTGGCGTTTCAGCCTTCTCTGGAACCTACGCTGGATGTCTGGGATGAGCAGCTGCTTCACTATGGGATTCCGATTATCCGGCAGAGAGAGCAGTTTGTCAGAGACCTGAATGAGACAGTAAGAGAGATTCATTACCAGCTTACCGGTGGGAAGGAAGAAATCCGACTGTTTTATGAACCGGATTCTGATCCGTATCATTTTTCGGAAAAATTAAGGCAAAACAGAGAAAAAGATTTGAAATATAAAACCTCTTCCGAAGGACCCCACAGAGATGATTTCCGGGTGGAAATTAATCAGGTGGATATCCGGCATTTTGGTTCGCAGGGACAGCAAAGAAGTGCAGCCCTGTCTCTGAAGCTTTCTGAAATTTATCTGATCAGGCAGAAAACCGGAGAGATGCCGGTTCTTCTTCTGGACGACGTTCTTTCGGAATTGGACAGCAGCCGTCAGAAAATGCTTTTACAAAATATGAATCACGTACAGACATTTATTACCTGTACAGGGGTGGATGAACTGGTAGGCAATCATTTTCCCATGAACCGGGTTTTTTATGTAGAAAATGGATCGGCAGAGATCTTCAGACGGGAGAAAGATTTCCGTGAAGGAAATCCGGATGGCAATCAATCATTTGACAGCTCAAAAGAAGACAGAGCAGGCAGAAACAGGAGGACGGAATGAACGAGAAACTGACAACGGTAACAAATGAATATGGAGCAGACCAGATTCAGATTCTGGAAGGTCTGGAGGCTGTCAGAAAAAGACCTGGTATGTATATCGGAACGACGTCTTCCAGAGGTCTCCATCATCTTGTTTATGAAATTGTGGACAATTCTGTCGACGAGGCTCTGGCAGGGTATTGTACAGAAATTGAAGTACAGATTAATCAGGATAATTCTATTACGGTCATTGATAACGGCAGAGGAATTCCGGTGGGAATGAATCATAAGGCAGAAAAACCTGCTGTTGAGGTTGTCTTTACGGTTCTTCATGCCGGAGGAAAATTCGGCGGCGGCGGATATAAGGTTTCCGGCGGGCTTCACGGCGTAGGAGCTTCTGTTGTGAATGCCCTCTCAGACTGGCTGGAAGTTCAGATTTTTCATGAGGGAAAAATTTATAAACAGCGTTATGAGCGTGGGAAAACCATGTACCCGCTGAAGGTTGTCGGCGACTGTAATCCGGATTTATCCGGAACCCGTGTGGATTTTAAGCCTGATGAGACTATTTTTGAGGATACGGTTTATGATTTTGACGTGTTAAAAACACGTCTCAGAGAAACCGCTTTTCTTACCCGCGGTCTGAAAATTACACTTCGGGATATCCGGGAAGGAAAAGAAAAAGAAAAAGTTTTCCATTACGAGGGAGGCATTCGGGAATTTGTTCAGTATCTGAACCGAAGCAATGAGGCCCTGTACCCGGATATTATGTATTTTGAGGGGATGCAGAACGGAGTCATGGTGGAAGTTGCCATGCAGCATAATGATTCCTATAATGAGACGGTGTATGGATTTGTCAATAATATCCTTACACCGGAAGGCGGCATGCATATCGTAGGATTCCGGCAGGCCATTACAAGAACCTTTAATGATTATGGAAGAAAGATGAAGCTGTTGAAGGACAGTGAGGAAAACCTTTCCGGAGAAGATATCCGTGAAGGACTGACAGCGATTGTCAGCGTTAAAATTGAAGATCCTCAGTTTGAGGGACAGACCAAGCAAAAGCTCGGAAACAGTGAGGCAAGAGGGGCTGTAGATGCTATTGTCAGTCAGCAGCTTGGTGTTTATCTGGAGCAGCATCCGGATATCGGAAAAATTATTATTGAAAAATCCGTAGTTTCGCAGAGAGCCAGAGAAGCGGCAAGAAAGGCCAGAGAACTGACCAGAAGAAAAACAGCCCTGGATGGCCTTTCGCTGCCAGGAAAGCTTGCAGACTGCTCGGATAAAAATCCGGAAAACTGTGAAATATTTATCGTAGAGGGAGATTCTGCAGGGGGTTCCGCGAAAACCGCACGAAACAGAAGAACGCAGGCGATTCTTCCGCTTCGGGGAAAAATTCTGAATGTTGAGAAGGCAAGATTGGACAGAATCTACAGCAATGCGGAGATTCGATCCATGATTACTGCGTTTGGAACAGGCATCCATGAGGATTTTGATATCTCGAAGCTTCGCTATGACAAAATTATCATTATGACGGATGCCGATGTAGACGGGGCACATATTGCCACGCTTATGCTTACGTTTCTTTATCGGTTCATGCCGGAGCTGATTAAGCAGGGACATGTTTATCTTGCAAAACCACCTCTGTATAAAATCGAGAAAAACAAAAAGGTCTGGTATGCTTACAGCGATGAAGAGCTGAACAAAATCATGTCCGAAATAGGCAGAGATTCGTCCAATAAAATTCAACGCTACAAGGGCTTGGGAGAGATGGATGCAGACCAGCTGTGGGAAACAACCATGGATCCTGAAAACAGAGTTCTCCTTCGCGTCAACATGGATAATGATGACGCATCGGAGGTAGATCTTACCTTTACCACACTGATGGGTGACAAGGTAGAGCCGCGCCGGGAATTTATTGAAGAACGTGCCAAGGATGTTAAAAATCTGGATATATAATATTATTGCCGGTTCCGGCAGGAAAAGAGAAATGGTTAAGCAGCGGAAGATAAGGAGATAAAAATGGCAGACGATAAAGTCTTTGACAACATAGAAGAAGTAGATCTGAAAAAGAAAATGGAGGATTCCTATATCGATTATGCCATGAGTGTCATTGCCTCTCGTGCTCTGCCGGATGTACGGGACGGTTTGAAGCCCGTTCAGAGAAGAATTCTTTATTCTATGATAGAGCTGAATAACGGACCGGATAAGCCTCACCGAAAATGCGCGCGTATCGTCGGTGATACAATGGGAAAATATCATCCGCATGGCGACAGCTCTATTTACGGTGCTCTGGTTACTATGGCGCAGGACTGGAACATGCGTTATCCGCTGGTGGATGGACACGGAAATTTCGGTTCGGTGGATGGAGACGGAGCAGCTGCCATGCGATATACAGAGGCCAGGCTGTCTAAAATATCCATGGAAATGGTAAGAGATCTGAATAAAGATACCGTGGATTTTGTACCGAATTTTGATGATACGGAAAAGGAGCCTACAGTTCTTCCCTCAAGAATTCCGAATCTTCTGGTAAACGGCGCTTCGGGTATCGCAGTTGGAATGGCCACTAATATTCCTACGCATAACCTCAGAGAGGTGGTTGCTGCTGTTGTTAAAATTATTGACAATCGGGTAGAGGAAGACAGAGATACGGATATTAATGAAATTTTATCCATTGTCAAGGGACCGGATTTTCCCACAGGGGCGGAAATTCTGGGAACCAGGGGAATAGAGGAAGCCTACCGCACAGGAAGGGGAAAAATCCGTGTGCGCGGGATTACGGAAATCGAGACTCTGCCAAATGGAAAGAGCCAGATTATCATTACCGAGCTTCCCTATATGGTGAATAAAGCCCGCCTGATTGAGAAAATAGCAGAACTTGTCCGCGACAAAAAAATAGATGGGATAACCGCTGTCAATGATCATTCCAGCAGAGAGGGAATGCGGGTGGTTATAGAACTGCGCAGGGATGCAAACGCCAATGTGATTCTGAACCAGCTGTATAAGCATACACAGCTGCAGGATACTTTTGGTGTTATTATGCTTGCCCTTGTGGATAACCAGCCAAAGATCCTCAATATTCTGGATATGCTCAGGTATTATCTGAAGCATCAGGAAGAAGTTATCACCAGAAGAACGCAGTATGACCTGAACAAAGCGCAGGAAAGAGCACACATTCTGGAAGGACTTCTGAAAGCCCTGGATATTATTGATGAGGTTATCCATACCATTCGTGCTTCCGCAAATACCGCAGAAGCTAAAACCAATCTGATCTCTAAATTTGATTTTACGGAGCCGCAGGCACAGGCGATTGTGGATATGCGTCTGCGCACACTGACAGGTCTGGAAAGAGAGAAGCTGCAGGCGGAATATGATGATTTACAGAAAAAAATAATGGAGTATAAGGCCATTCTTTCGGATAGAAAACTTCTTCTCGGTGTTATCCGGGATGAAATACAGGAAATTGCGGATAAATACGGAGACGAGCGCAGAACAAGAATCGGTGTGGATAAATATGATATTTCCACAGAGGATCTGATTCCAAAAGAAAATACAGTTATTACTCTCTCTCATCTGGGCTATATCAAAAGAATGTCACCGGATAATTTTCACAGCCAGAATCGTGGAGGCAAGGGGATTAAGGGAATGCAGACACTGGATAATGACTGCATTGAAGATCTGTTTATGACCATGTCTCATGATTATCTGATGTTTTTTACAAATCTGGGTCGTGCTTATACCATGAAGGCTTATGAGATCCCGGAGGCTTCCCGGACATCAAGAGGTACTGCCATTGTGAACCTTCTGCAGCTCATGCCGGAAGAAAAGGTTACTGCCGTGATACCGATCCGGGAATTCAGAGAAGATCAGTACATTATTATGGCGACAAAGCAGGGACTGGTGAAAAAAACACCGGTACCGGCTTTCCGGAATATGCGGAAAAGCGGACTGGCTGCCATTACCCTCAGAGAGGGTGACGATCTGATCGAAGTGAAATACACGGATGGAGAACAGGATATCTTTTTTGCAACGAAAAAGGGAATGGCAATCCGGTTTAGGGAATCAGAAGTGCGCGCAACCGGAAGAGGTTCTATGGGAATCCTTGGAATCCGTCTGAGAGAAAATGATGAAGTTATTGGGATGCAGCTCCGGTCACAGGGTGATTATCTGCTTTTTGCGACGGAAAACGGAATCGGAAAGCTTACGGCATTCGATGATTTTCATGTTCAGGGCCGGGGCGGGTACGGTGTAAAGTGTATCGGTCTGCGGGAAAAGACAGGAGATCTGGTCGGTGTCAAGGCGGTAAACAGGGACAATGAGGTTATGCTGATTACTTCCGGAGGAATTATTATTCGTACACCGGTAGATGGAATTTCTGTACTCAGTCGTTCGGCAACCGGCGTCAAACTGATGGATGTAAAGGATTCTGTGGCAGGTATTGCCAAGGTTAGAGAAGATGATTCTGCGGAGGATAAAACGGATTCGGAGGAAGCTGATTCCGAGGATATAGTCCAGGAAGAAGAGGAAAACCAGGATCTTTGAATACAGAGTCGGATATGGGGTTTTAACATGCGTACAGTTCAGGCGGAAGATATCAAAAATGCAGTGAAAGAGATGTGTATCTCGGTTAATTATCAGCTGTCAGATGATATGAAATTCTGTATGGATCAGGCGGTTCAGAAGGAAAATTCGGTTCTGGGAAAGAAGATTCTTTGTCAGTTGGAAGAAAATCTGAAGATTGCCCGTGAGGACAGAATTCCCATATGCCAGGATACGGGTATGGCTGTTGTCTTTGCCGATATTGGCCAGGATGTGCATGTTGAAGGCGGTTATATAGAAGATGCCATTCAGGAAGGGGTACGAAGGGGATATCAGGAGGGATATCTCAGAAAGTCTGTGGTTGAGGATCCGCTGATTCGTACAAATACCGGGGATAATACTCCGGCTGTTGTATATTATTCTGTTGTTCCCGGAGATCAGATAAAACTGACAGTGACAGCGAAGGGCTTTGGCAGTGAAAATATGAGCCGTATTTATATGCTGAAGCCTGCGCAGGGAATAGAAGGTGTAAAAGATGCGATTGTTCGTACCGTGGAGGAAGCCGGGCCGAATTCCTGTCCACCGGTTTATGTAGGAGTAGGAATAGGCGGAACTTTTGAGAAAGCTGCTATTATGGCGAAAAGGGCGCTGACCAGACCTGCGGGACAGCACTCGGAGATTCCCTATGTTCGAGCGATGGAAGAAGAACTGCTGGAACGCATTAACCGTTTAGGGATCGGACCGGGAGGACTGGGAGGAACTGTCACAGCACTCGGAGTCAATATTAATGTTTATGCAACGCATATCGCAGGCCTTCCTGTGGCCGTCAATATGTGCTGCCATGTCAACCGACATGCGGTAAGAGTGCTGTAAGCCGGAAAAGTCAGGAATCTTTTTCAGAAATTGTTATGTTAATATGTTCCGGAGAGACAGCAGTTTATTTTTCAGAGGTGGAATAAGTGGAAAATAAAATTCAGCTTCCCTTGAGTGAAAATGATATCAGAAAATTACAGGCGGGAGACTATGTGTATCTTACAGGAATTGTATATACGGCAAGAGATGCGGCACATAAGCGTATGATGGAGGCATTGCAGCGGGGAGAGTCTCTTCCGTTTCCGATTAAGGGCAGTATTATTTATTATATGGGTCCCTCTCCGGCAAGAGAGGGAAGGGTTATCGGTTCTGCCGGACCTACAACAGCGGGCAGGATGGATAAGTATGCTCCGGAGCTGATGGATCTGGGGATGAAGGGAATGATCGGGAAAGGAAGACGTACACAGGCTGTTACTGACGCGATAATCAAAAACGGCTGTGTTTATTTTGCCGCGGTCGGAGGAGCAGGAGCTCTGCTGTCGAAAAGAATTGTTTCGTCAGAGGTTATTGCTTACGAAGATCTGGGGACAGAAGCTATTCGAAAATTAAAGGTAGAGGATTTTCCGGTTATTGTGGCGATTGATGCAAAAGGGCACAATATCTATGATATTGCGCTGGAAAAAACTGGTATAAAAAACCAGGGTAAAAATTGTTGAATATTAAAAGAAAAAAATAATTGACAAAAGAAGGCATATTTCATATAATAAGCTACGCGTCACGCGAGTGGGGCTTTAATTTTTTCACTTTTTTGTGAAGGGGTTAAATTCAGTACATGCTTGACAGTGTGGCTTGAGGAGAAGTACTCAAGAGGCCGAAGAGGCGCCCCTGCTAAGGGTGTAGGTCGGGAAACCGGCGCGAGGGTTCAAATCCCTCCTTCTCCGTT
>OCTW011378682.1_pt1 | contig 21136 bp, 21 predicted proteins | sample 1539671 | NCBI WGS metagenome assembly OCTW01 (sample SAMN02144230, study PRJEB22623) | gut metagenome | biome: sheep rumen | host: Ovis aries | place: New Zealand
TACGCCCATTTCCATCTATGAAGGGATGAATGAACTCAAACTCGAAGTGGAATACGCAGGAACGTATTAACAGATGGTCGTTGGCGTGTTTCAGCCAATCAAATAGGTCGCGCATGAGCATGGGTACCTTTTCTGCAGGCGGTGCCAGATGTACCAATCCTCTTTCTCCAAACACGCCCACACCTCCGCGACGATAAGAGCCTGCATTATCAATCAAAGCCTCCATCATCACGCCATGTGCCTTCAAAAGGTCTTTTTCTTTGAAAGCATTCAATGCGGGATACAGATCGTATGTTTTGATGGCATTCCTGACTTCCTGAATTTGTTTGATTGGGGCCACTACTTTCTTACTCTCCAGAATGTCGCGCACCTCGTCCTCTCAAAGCGTATTCCCCTCAATGGCCAGCGATGAGTGAATGGTCTTAATACGGTTGGCCTTGCGCAGCCGCAGTCCATCTTCCTGCTCAAGGCGAATGGCATAACGCTCAATCAGAGCAGAAATCTCTGCAATCAGGTTGATGGCCCTGGAACTCACTGTAAAGGGTGGTATGTAGCTCATTGCTTGACTTGTTCCTCTTATTTCCACTTTTTCATCATCAAGCGTCCAGTATAATGGACATATTTTTAATAGATACTGAGCATAGCTTCTGGCTTCGCTGTGGTTATTTTAACAGCTTTCATTCGCCGGTTCAACCAATGATGCGGAAATCCCGTTGTTGCGTTCCCAAAATGCGCGTCAGCGCTCGCCCGGCGTATCCCGCAGGGATAGCCGGGCGCAGAGGGGCGTATTTGCGTGCGTTTTGTAGGCACGTGTCGCGACACGTGCCTGCAATTGCGCGCAAATAGCCCCGAACGGCGGGCGTAGCGAGCCAGTAGTGTCGTGACACGTCTCTTTGGCGAGATAGCCAGCCCACCCATAAAATTTGACAGACAAAAATTAATCCCCTTGCCTTTTGTAAATCCGTGTTTATTCGTTCGCGACCGTTGACCCGGACGTCATAATTGCTTGACGAAACCGGGGGTAAAGTTTAGTTTACTGTCGGCTTTTTTTCGGCATGTTGCCGGAAGGCGAAGCCGGTTTTCATTTCTTCATGGGAGTATTTGCGAACATGCTTGACAGATCGAAGTACAAAAACACTTATTTCTTCCACAAAGGCGTTAAGATTCCTGAATTTGAGGGCGTTAGCAAGGACGAGCTCAAAGAGCTGCTGGGTGGAAAGGGTTATGGCCTTTATTTGATGCACTGCATCCTCGACATCCGCTGCCCGGTCGTCGTCAATGTGCCGACGTTCCATGCCAACGACCTCGAAAATGGCCACATGAAAAAAGCTCTTCAGGACGAAATCATGAAACGCCTTGAAGAAATGGAAAAAGTCTCCGGCAAGAAATTCGGCGACACCAAGAACCCGCTGCTCGTTTCGGCCCGTTCCGGCGCGAAATTCTCGATGCCCGGCATGATGGACACGATCCTCAACATCGGCCTCACCGATAAGATCGTTGACGCTCTGGCCGTCGGCGACAATGCCCGTTTCTGGAGAGATTCCTATCGTCGTTTGCTCCAGATGTACGGCGACGTCGTTGAGCAGATCAAAGACGAAAACGGCGAAGATCCGTTTGAAGAGTGTTTGGCTGCATTCAAGAAAGAGCGCGGCGCCAAGACCGATATCGACCTGACCGCCGATGACCTCGCCGAACTCATCAAGCGCTACAAAGCCGTCTATGTCAAGTATGGCCACGAGTTCCCGCAGGATCCAAAGAAACAGGTTATGGCCTCCGCAGAAGCCGTTTTCCGCAGCTGGAACAACGAGCGCGCCATCTTCACCCGTAAACTCGAAGGTATTCCTGACAGCCTCGGCACCGCCGTCAACATTCAGGAAATGGTCTTTGGTAACCGTACACCGCGTTCGGCAACGGGCGTTTACTTCACCCGCGACAAGGTCACCGGTATCAAGCACGATATCCTCGATGGTACCGTTCTGTTCCAGGCCCAGGGCGAAGACGTCGTCGCCGGTATCCGTAACTCCCTGCCGCTCGAAGCCCTTCGCGATCACGAAGACAAGGCTTTCCATGCCATTTATGATGAACTCAAAGCCACTGGCGAGAAGCTCGAGCACAAATGCAAAGACATGCAGGATACCGAGTTCACGATCGAAGAAGTCAATGGCGTTCCCACGCTGTACTTCCTCCAGATCCGCGATGGCAAGCGTTCGGCCAAGGCTGAATCCGTGATCGCCTACAACCTCGTCAAGGAAGGCATCCTCACGAAAGAAGAAGCCATCCTCAAGGTCAATCCCGAGCGTTTCGAAGAACTGCTCTTCCCGCAGATCGAGCCGAAAGACCGCAAGGCCGCGACCGTCATTGCCAAGGGTTCCGCCGCTTCCCCGGGCGCTGCCTGTGGTAAAGTCTGCTTCACCCAGGACGAAGCTCTTGCCGCCAAGGCCAACAAAGAAGACGCTATCCTCGTGACCGTCATGACCTCACAGGAAGATGTCAAGGGCATGAAGGCCAGCCGTGGTATTCTGACCACCACCGGTACGAAGGTTTCCCACGCCGCCATTATGGCCACCGCATGGGGTATTCCTGCTGTCGTCGGTGCCTCCGAAATCACGATCGACAAAGCCGCCGGTACCTTCAGCTGCAACGGCCACACCGTAAAACGTGGTGATTACATCACGATTTCCGGTACGACCGGTGAAGTTTACCTCGGCAAAGTCCCCATGACCGTTCCCAGCAAGCTCGAAGAATCCGCTCAGGCGATTCTCGACTGGTGCCAGGAAATCAAGTCCCTCGACGTCCGCGCCAATGCTGAAGCCGCCGAAACACTTCCGGCTTACAACAAGGGTGCCCGCGGCGTTGGCTTGTTCCGTACAGAACACATGTTCCTCGGCGACCGTCTGCCTTACATTCAGAAAGTTCTGTTTGGCAATGACAAAGCCGAAGCCAAGAAAGCTCTCGACGCCATCTACAACTTCTCCAAGGAAGACTTCAAACACAGCATGTCCGTCATGGACGGCTATGGCGTGACCATTCGTCTGCTCGACGCTCCTCTTCATGAGTTCTTCCCGCACAACAGCGGCCTGAAACAGGAAGAGAACCCGATGCTCGGTCACCGCTCGGTCCGTATGGCCATCACCAACCCCGAAATCCCCGAGATGCAGATCAAGGCCGTTTTGGATGCCGCCGCCGAACTCATTAAGGAAGGCAAACATCCAAAGCCCGAAATCGAAATCCCGCTCGTGATTATCGCCCCCGAAGTCAAGGCCATTCTCGAAATCGCCGTCAAGGTTGCCGCCCAGGTCAAGAAAGAGCAAGGTTTTGCTGTTCCTTACGCACTCGGCACGATGGTCGAAACCCCGGCAGCCGCCATCTCCGGCAGCGAAATCGTTCCCGCCCTGCGTGCCAAAGTTGCCGGCTATGACGATGACGTTCACCCCGTCTATGGCTTCGCTTCCTTCGGTACCAACGACCTCACCCAGACGACACTCGCCATTTCCCGCGACGACGCCGACCGCTTCCTCCCGCTCTATGTCCAGAAAGAATTCTTCGAGCGTCATCCGTTCATCTCCATCCATCCCGCCGTCGAGAAGATGGTCCGCACGTTCGTCAAAGACGCCCGCGCCATCGATCCGAAGTTCGAAATCTTCATCTGCGGCGAACACGGTGGCGATGTCTACACGATCGGCCGCCTGCACGAAATCGGCCTCACCGGCGTCTCCATGAGCCCCGGCAAGGTCTATCGTTCGATCATCAAGGCCGCTCAGTGCCAGGTTACCAATCCGAGAAAGTCGGTGAAGTAATTTAAGAGACGTTCCATGGAACGTCTGTATAAAAGGTTAATCCCCGTCAGCAATGGCGGGGATTTTTTTGTTTTTGGGGTGCGCGCTCTATGCGCCATTGGCGCATACGAGCGACGCTGGCGGGCTATTTGCGGCGCAAACGCCGCAAATACGCCCTTTGGGCTCGCCTATGGGCATACTGCCCATACGGCTCGCCTTTTTTTTGGCCTCGCTATACAAACAAGGATGTGGGATAATACGTAGGGTGGGACTGGCCACTATGGACTATGAACAGTCCAGGGAGGAAGTTGTGGGCGAATCTGTTGAACATTATCGGGATGCGGTTAAAACGATTAAGACGGCAATTCTGCAAAGTCAGTACGAAGCTGCTAAATCGGTCAACGAGAAACAGCTCAAGCTCTATTTCGCCATTGGCCAGTATATCTCAAAGAATTCTCGTGATGGATTCTGGGGTAAGGGCGCAATAGATGCTATCAGTGAGCAGCTACAGAAGGAATTGCCAGGGCTGAGAGGATTTTCAGCAAGAAACCTAAGAAATATGCGATTCTTTTATGAGGCTTGGAGTGATAACGAAGATGAAAGCAAATTGCAGCCACAAAAGGAGAACGTCAATTTGGCAGACGCGTCTGCCAAATTAGTCATTCAACCTGAGAATAAGAAAAATTCCTTATCCATCATCCCTGAAGTAATTCATTCTATTTCTGACGAGTTTTTCGCTGTTAGTTTTTCTCATCATATCTACATTTTATCAAAAACAACATCTTTTAAAGAACGCATTTTTTATATTCAGAAATGCTATACAGAAAAACTAAGCTATGATGCACTCAAGCAAAGCATCAATCATGATGATTACCATCATCAGGGAAATATATCTAATAATTTCATACAGACTATATCGCCAGAGAAACAGGCATTTATGGCTGTTAATGCTTTCAAGGATGAGTATTTGCTCGGTTTTATCAATGTCGAAGAACTGGATGTGCGCGATAAATCTGATGTTGATGAAAGAATTGTAGAAAATGGTATTGTTCAGCATATCAAGGAATTTATATTAACATTTGGTAAAGATTTTGCGTTTATTAGAAATCAATATCATTTAGATGCTTTTGGTGAAGATCAGTATATTGATTTATTATTTTTCAATCGTAGCCTGAATTGTCTTGTCGCCGTTGAGTTAAAGAAGGGTGCTTTCAAATCAGCCTATCTCGGACAGTTATCTGGTTATTTAAGTATTTTGGATGGTTTTGAAAAGAAGCCGCATGAAAATCCATCTATTGGAATTATATTATGTAAAGATATGAATAAGGCTTTTGTGGATTATATTATCCGGGATTACGATAAACCAATGGGTGTCGCTACTTATAAAACATCCAAAGATATGTCGGATGAATTAAGAAAAGCATTGCCGGATATAGAAGATTTAAAAAGACTGCTGGAATCTGATGGAGAAGATGATGCTTAAGCCTGGACTGTATGAACAAGTCATCAACAAAGAATTGTCAGATGAAATTGGCAGCTCATCACAACTCATTGATAAACGCAATATCGACAAGGCGGAAGCTCCGAAAGTATTAGCTGGCTATCTGTCCGAGATCATAGAGAAAGGCCTCTCGCGGCTTGCTGGTGATGATATAGAGGGGCAAGTGAGCCTTGCAAATAGGATAGTTTCGACAGTTACTGAGCTCACAGGCGATGATGAGTTCGATGGTCTGAGTGTTGATGAACGTGCGGAACAGCTCCTTGCGGTTGTAAATATACAGAACAATGCAGACGCAGTGCGTGGCCGCATAACGATGACTCGTCCAGAAACTTCACTCGCGTCAAGCTCGTTATTCACGGGTGCTGGTCACGAACCACAGATGATGACAGAGCTAAAAAAAGAGATAGCCTCTGCCGACAGGATTGATATGCTTGTATCATTCATCAAATGGAGTGGACTCGTGCTTATCCTGGACGAACTCTCCGAGTTTACCAATCGCGGCGGACAGCTTCGTGTTATCACAACTTCGTATATGGGGGCCACGGATATTAAGGCAGTGGAAGAACTGAATAAACTATCCAACACAGAAATTAAGGTGTCCTATGAAACCGAGAGAACAAGGCTTCATGCAAAGTCATATGTGTTTTATCGCAATACAGGCTTCACGACTGCTTACGTCGGCTCATCAAATATGTCTAACGCCGCTATGACCAGTGGTCTTGAATGGAATCTGAAAATAACTGCTCACGATCAGCCACACACTATCCGAAAGATAAATGCGACCTTTGAAAACTACTGGAACAGTAGTGATTTTTCGCTGTATTCATCTGAGGATAGAGTACATCTCATGCAGGCTTTAAAAGCGGAAAAGTACCATACAGGCGATGATGATTACAGCTTTGATATACGTCCTTTCTCCTATCAGCAGGAGATACTTGATAAGTTGACAGCTGAGCGTGAGATACGTCATCATTATAAAAATCTTATTGTTGCAGCAACGGGTACAGGTAAGACCGTTATTTCCGCTTTTGATTACAAGCGTTTCCGGCAGCAGAACGGATGTGCAAGACTTCTGTTTGTGGCGCACAGAAAAGAAATACTCAAGCAAAGCCTACGCTGCTTCCGAGGCGTACTCCATGATGCTAATTTCGGTGAGCTTTTCTATGGAGGCGTTGTGCCCGCAAGTCTTGATGAACTGTTTATATCTATTGAGACTTTTAATTCTCAGTCGTTTGATAAAACTACTTCGCATGACTTTTATGACTTTATAATCGTGGACGAGTTCCATCACGCTGCTGCGCCTATATATCAACGTCTGCTTGAATACTATAAACCGAAGATTCTTCTTGGACTGACTGCTACTCCCGAGCGTATGGACGGCAAGTCGATACTACCGTATTTCAATGACCGTATCTCCGCAGAGATGCGTCTGCCCGAAGCCATAGACAGGAAGTTATTATGTCCCTTCCACTATTTCGGCGTATCTGATGATGTTGACCTACATGATATTAAATGGTCTCGCGGAGGCTACGACAAGGCTGCACTCTCCAATATCTACACAGGCAACGATATACGAGTGATGCTTATTCTGAAAGAGCTGAACAAGTATGTTACAGACATAGATAACGTCAAGGGACTTGGCTTTTGTGTATCGAAAGAGCACGCAGAGTATATGGCTTTGCGTTTTAATCAAAATAATATATCGTCAATTGCCCTGACTGCCGACAGCAAGAAAGATGAGCGCGATTCGGCGCAGTCAAGGCTTGCAAAAGGCGAGATTAAGTTCATTTTCACGGTTGATCTTTATAACGAGGGAGTGGATATTCCCGAGGTCAATACGGTAATGTTTCTACGTCCCACAGAGAGCTTGACTGTGTTTTTGCAACAGTTGGGACGTGGTCTGCGTCTCAGCGAGGGGAAGGAATGTCTGACCGTGCTTGATTTTATTGGACAGGCTCATGTTAAATACAACTTCGAGTCCAAGTTTGCGGCTCTACTTGGCAACACGCAACGAAGTGTTAAGGATGAACTCGAGAGCGGTTTTCCGCTTTTACCCAAAGGATGTTATATCCAGCTGGAAAAGCAGGCAAAAAAGTACATTCTGGACAACATCAGACAGGCTGTGGGCAACAAAAGCGCTATCGTTAAGCGCCTGGCGAGCTTCACAGAGGACAGTGGAAAACCGCTTACTCTCCCAAATTTTCTGGACTATTACAATCTTGACCTTTACTCTATTTACGGAACCAAAACTAGCTTTGCACGGCTATGCGTACAGGCTGAAGTCAGGGAGGACTTCTCCGAAGATATTGAAGAAATTGTCACAAAGGCTTTGCCAAGACTATCCTACATCGACTCACAACGTTTCATTGAACTGATTATTGAAAAACTTCCAGATATAGACAAATACACTATCAGCGATTTTAGTAGAGTACAACAAAGAATGTGGCAGATGTTACAATTCACCATTTGGCAGAAACCCTATGAAGCCTGTGGCTTCGGCGACTTGTTTGAAGGTTTCAGAATGATTGCGAATTCCCCTGTGATGCTCGCGGAAATCATTGGATTGCTTAAATATAAAAAAGATAAAATAGACTTCATCAGTGAACCAGTACAGGTGGATTATGATTGTCCACTTGATGTGCATTGTAGTTATACAAGAGATCAGATTCTTGTGGCGCTAGGCTTCATGAAGCCAGATAATGTCCGTGAAGGTGTAAAATATCTGGAAGATATAAAGACTGACTTGCTGTTTGTAACACTCAACAAGTCGGATAAGGATTATTCTCCAACAACTATGTATAATGATTACTCCATTAATAATGAACTATTCCATTGGCAGAGCCAGAGTACAACAACACCACAGAGCAAGACAGGACAGAGGTATATCCGTCATCGTGAGATGGGGACAAATGTGATGATTTTCGTTCGTGAGTATAAAAATACTAAACTGGGGGCTGCACCATACACCTTTCTTGGACTTTCAGATTTTGTCGAATTTGAAGGTTCGAATCCTATGAACATTGTGTGGAAATTAAGAAACACAATTCCGGCAAAGTTTCTCAAAATTACTAATCAAGTGCTGGTGGGATAAAGCCCTCGACGCCATCTACAACTTCTCCAAGGAAGACTTCAAACACAGCATGTCCGTGATGGACGGCTATGGCGTGACCATTCGTTTGCTCGATGCTCCTCTCCATGAGTTCTTCCCGCACAACAGCGGCCTGAAACAGGAAGAGAACCCGATGCTCGGTCACCGCTCGGTCCGTATGGCCATCACGAACCCCGAAATCCCCGAGATGCAGATCAAGGCCGTTTTGGACGCCGCCGCCGATCTTATCCCATTTCCCGTGACGCCGCCGACTGCTTCCTGCCGCGCTCCCTTAATCCATGCTCCCGCGTCTTGGTCTATCGTTCCATCATCAAGGCCGCTCAGTGCCAGGTTACCAATCCGCGTAAATCGGTGAAGTAATTTAAGTGACGTTCCATGGAACGTCTGTACAAAAGGTTAATCCCCGTCAGCAATGGCGGGGATTTTTTTGTTTTTGGGGATAGTTTGATTTGTGGGTTTGTTCGCGGCATTGTTTTTGATATAAGAAACAGGGATTGTGAGGGCCAAGTGAGGTGTCTATGCTTTACACTCTTGAACAAATCATTCAGAAGATCAAACCAATTGCAGAAGCTTTCGGCGTTGAAAAGGTATCGGTGTTCGGTTCGTATTCCAAAGGAACAGCAACAGAGAAAAGTGATTTGGATTTAATCATCAAAAAAGGAAAAATTCGATCACTTTTTCAACTCTCCGGTTTCAGGCTGGCAGTAGAAGATGCACTGTGTATTCCAGTTGATTTAATTACGACAGAGGCTAATGATCAGCAATTTTTGAGCATGATTGCTTCAGATGAGGTCACTATTTATGAATCAGCGGGATAAACTTATCATTGATAAAATTATTATATATTGTGAACGTATTTATGAATATCTTAGCTCATATCAATTTGAACGTGAAGTATTTATGAATACTTCAATTTTACAGGATGCATGTGCCATGTGCCTCGTCCAGATCGGTGAATTGTCATCACTGTTATCTGAAGAAATTAAACAAAAGACTTCACATATACCATGGCGAATTATTAAAGACACTCGAAACTTTTATGTTCACAATTATGGAGCGGTTGATTTGGAATCTTTTTGGATTGCACTCAACGAAGATGTTCCTATACTAAAGCAACAATGCAGAGAATTTCTTCAAAAAGAAACTGTTCATTGATTTATTATTTTTTTTGATGTGGCGCGGGCTATCGGCTGTGCCGATACGCCCTGCGCGTCGGCCTATGCCGCGCATACGGCCGACGGGCCGCCTCGCTATTGGTTACGCCAATACGCGATATGGCAACTTAATTTGGAGCATACATGGACAAATACCAACCGCCATTTCAAATGACTGAAGAAATTACCAATCTCATCGTCGAGATCGGTGAATATGTCGGTGAAATCAGTGTTTTGGCTAACATGAGAAAGGATCCTGTTTTACGCAGAGAAAATAGAATTAAAACTATTCATTCATCACTTGCCATTGAAAATAATTCTTTATCATTGGAACAAGTCACTGATGTTATCGATGGCAAACATGTATGGGGACCTCCACAGGAGATTCGAGAGGTTCAGAATGCATTTCAGGCTTATGAGCAGCTCTCGGATTTAGATCCATATAATATTAAGAACTTGTTATATGCTCATAAATTGATGATGGATGGACTGGTCAAAGAAGCGGGGACATTCAGGAATGGTAACGTCGGTGTTTATGCAGGTGATGAGCTTGTGCATCCTGGTTCCCCTGCAAAACTGGTTCCTGAATTGATGGATCAACTCATGAATTGGCTAAAGAAATCAAAGTATCATCCATTAGTAAAAAGCTGTATATTTCATTATGAATTTGAATTTATACATCCATTCGCAGATGGAAACGGACGTACTGGCCGCTTGTGGCAATCATTGATACTGCGACAATGGAAAGATATATTTGCATGGCTTCCTGTTGAAACACTTGTTCATAGAAATCAGCAGGCATATTATGAAGCTCTTCATCAATCTAATTTAGTTGGGCATTCGACACAATTTGTTACTTTTATGCTTACGATGATTCGTGACGCATTAATGGATTTGCATCATGCTCAGACGCATGATGACAAAGTGGATGTCGCAATAAATGTCGCATTAAATGTCGTAACAAATGAAGATAAGCTCCTTGCGCTTTTAAAGCAAGACGGCTCATTAACCGCTAAAGAAATGGCGGCTTCACTCAATATTACTTATCGACAGGTTCAGAGAATTATTGCGAAACTAAAGGATGACAATAAGTTAATACGACATGGAGCTAATAAAAATGGGTACTGGGAAGTGATTGGAGATTGAAAAGCAATGAACAATGAGGCGCGTATCGGCAATGCCGATAGCGCCGAACACCGTGCGTATCGGCAAGTAGAGCCGTGTCGTGACACGGCTCTTTGCCGATAGCACGGCAGCGCATAAAAAATCAAGACGTCCGCGCCAATGCTGAAGCTGCATAAAACCCGCTTTGCAACCTCATCAACAGCCTTGCCATCGTTTCTATTCGCATCACTCATCGCCGAAATGAACACGCGCATCCAATCCAAGAAAACTGCGCTCAAACAGCGTAAGTCTGCCAAAAAGACAGCTAAAGAGGTGGCACAGGATGTGATTGACATCGAAGTGTGATTATGCGAATGAGCAGTGCGGGCTATTGGAGGTTCCAATTCGGCTTGCGTGGTTACACTCGCTATCATGCAAATGCTAAATCTTAAGAGGAGAGCTGGTATGAAAGATTTCGTTTTTAGCAACACAACAAAGGTTTATTTCGGAAAGAATCAATTGCATCATCTGAGCGAGGAAATATCCAGGTTTGGCAAAAAAGTCCTGCTTGTCTACGGTGGGGGTTCTATCAAAAGAATTGGATTGTATGATAAAGTTATAGATGAGCTTAAAAAAGCAGATATGATAATATACGAACTGCCGGGTATTGAACCCAATCCACATCATACCACGGTGAATAAAGGTGCGGCCATTTGCAAAAAAGAGGGTATTGATGTCTTGCTTGCTGTAGGCGGCGGATCAACGATTGATGCGACAAAGGCAATCGCAGCAACAGCCAAATACGAGGGGGATGACTGTTGGGATATCATATCCGGAAAGGCTTTTGTTCCAGACAATCTTCCGATCATTTCGGTTCTAACATTATCAGCAACAGGATCGGAAATGGATATCGGCGGCGTCATCAGCAATGTTGAACTTAACGAGAAGAGACCTATCTTTGGACCAACGCTCAGGCCAAATGTATCTTTTCTTGACCCGACAACTACATTCAGTGTATCCGCCTATCAGACCGCGAGCGGAAGTGTTGATATCATGGCGCATATCTTTGATGTGGCGTATTTCTCCGATCAGGAGGAAATGGACATGCTCACACGCATTCAGGAAGAAGTGCTGAAGACAGTCGTAAAATATGCCCCTGTTGCCATTAAAACTCCGAATGATTATGAAGCTCGCGCGAATCTCATGTGGGCTTCCTCATGGGCGCTGAATGGTTTTCTTTTCAGTGGTATATCACAGGATGCGATATGTCACATGATTGAGCATGAACTATCCGCATTTTATGATATTACCCATGGTCATGGTCTGGCAATCGTCATTCCGAAGTGGTTAAAATACATTTTGAATGAAAATACGGCTTCGAAAATCAAAAGGCTCGGTGTCAATGTATTTGGTGTCGATCCTGCGCTTGACAGTATGGATGGCGCCAATGCTACAATTGGAGCCATGGAGGATTTCTTCTTTAATACACTTGGACTGAAGAGCCGGCTGAGTGATCTTGGCATAGATGATAAAAACTTTGCGCTTATGGCAAAAAAATCCTGTGCTCCAAAAGGAAAACTAACTGGTTTTTCAACACTCACACCTGCTGATGTAGAAAATATATTCAGACTGTGCTTATAACGCATCCTCTTGAGCCGCTAGTGATCATGTTTAGCTTATGTCTGTGATATCTGCGGGCGACACCAAATCGTGTTTGCCCCGCAGCGTATTGCGTAGTGATAGCACGGCAAACATAAAACTCTTATTCAATTCTGCACAACCGAACTCGCTATTTTTGCGATTGCTTTACGCGTAAAATGTAGGATAAGAGATAAAGTTGCGTGTTTACTCGATCATGATCGGAGTGCATGGTCTTAATCGTCGAAACGGCAGAGGACGCTATGAACCTACTATATAGATTAAAACGCCGACTGCTCACCAAAATCATGACAGTCCTTGGATTTGGTGGAATGGCTGCATTTTGTGTTGCCGGATGTGATTCCTCACCTCAAAAGAAAGACAATCCTGTGTCCGTACCCGGTCAGGCACAACCCCAAAATGCAGACTCACACGTGAATGCTGACTCCAATGTTCCAACGCCAGCTGAACCTCCGGAACAACAAGCCACACCTCAGACTGCTCCCGGCGACGAGATTCATGCGGATGGGATTAAAAGAGAAAATATTAAAACTGAAGAAACAAACGCAGAAGATATTAAAGCCGAAGAGACAAACGCAGAAGATATAAAAACGATAGAAGCCAAAGCTGAAGAAACGGCACAAGAAACAAAGGATTCTGCCACTCCAGACACTCCATCTCCAGAGCTCTCAACGGATAAGAATTCTAAAAAGGATGCGTCTTCACAAAACGACACAAAACGTAAAGGATCTGATTCCAAAAAGAAAGACACAACAAAAGCGCATTCCTCTGATTACCCTCCACCACAGCCCCCAAGGCCAGAGCCAATGCCAAAAAAGCAAGTTTATTTGTATCTTTAATCGACTCCAGTTCTCATGTTCACACAAATCCTATTCAATAGTCACGAAATTGGTCATCTTGGGTTAAAAAAATGGCTTGCCATAAAAGCCGCCAGATCTCTTTTTAAAGAACGGGTCACGCAGCACCCTTTGTGGACACTGATATGGGAATGCACCCATCGCTGCAACCTTCATTGTCGTCACTGCGGCAGTGACTGCCGGGCTCAAGACATTCATCCAGACATGCCGGCTGAAGATTTTTTCCGCGTCCTCGATCAAAGTATTGCACCTAAAGTTGACCCGGAAATGTTCCAGATATCCCTGGCAGGCGGTGAAGTCCTGCTTCGGGAGGATCTGTATGATATTGGCCGTGAAATATACAAACGTGGATATTCCTGGACTTTTGTCACCAATGGTATGCTCCTGACCGCAGAAAAACTGGATCAATTCTGTGACATAGGGCTGGAACGCGTAGCCCTTAGTCTGGACGGTCCGCCTGAAATCCACAACGATATACGCCAGAATCCCGAATCCCATCAGCGAGCAGTCAAAGCATTGCAATGCCTTGTCCAGTGCCCGAAACTCAAGCTTTATGATGTCATTACCTGTGTCACACCGCCATTGTTGCCGCATCTGTCTTCATTCCGGGATTTCCTGATTTCTGCCGGATGCAAAAGATGGCGTCTTGCGACAATCGCGCCTATGGGCCGCGCCAAGAATAATCCGGATTTATTGCTCAATGGCGGCCAAATCCGACAGCTGCTCGATTTTATCGTCCATACTCGCAAGGAAGACAAAATTCATGCAAATTTCACATGCGATGGTTTTACCGGTTGTTATGAGGGCGAAGTCAGGGATAACTTCTATCAATGCGACGCCGGTATAACCGTAGGCAGTATTCTCATAGACGGATCCATCTCAGCCTGTAACAGCATACGAAGCAATCATATTCAGGGCAATATCTACAAAGATGATTTTATGGATGTCTGGGAAAATCGTTTCCAAAAATTCAGGGATCGCCGATGGACTAAAAAAGGCATTTGTGCTGCCTGTGAAATGTATGATCTTTGTCAGGGAAACGGCATACACCTCTATGATGACAATGATAATCTTCTGCACTGTGATTATTATGAGATGAAATACTGGCAAGGCAACAGAATGGAATAGAATTCGCGTAAATCGGTAAAATCATTTAAGAGATGTTCCACGGAACGTCTGTACAAAAGGTTAGATCCCCGTCAGCAATGATGGGGATTATTTGTATTTGGGGCGCGCTCTATGCGCCTTTGGCGCATACGATCGACGCCAACGGGCTATTTGCGGCGTTTAAGCCGCAAATACGCCCTCTGGGCTCGCCTATGCGCGGAGCCCATACGGCTCGCCTTTTTTTGCCTCGCTATACTCGCTGGGATGTGGGATAATGCGCTTGGTGCATGCAATGCACTTGCGTTGGCTCTTAAGCACATCATTAAGAAAATGGAGACGTGATGTTTCTCTTTCCACTTCCAATGACACCGGTATTAAAATGGGCTGGAGGCAAAAGTCAGCTATTGCCTGCGATTAAATCTTTGCTTCCCACACAATATGAACATTACTATGAACCGTTCATTGGTGGAGCTGCTGTACTTTTATCTATTGTGCCTCAGAGAGCGACAATTAATGACATTAACAGTCAACTTGTTAATTTATATCGGCAATTGCAAAATTCACCCGAAGATATTATTGAATATGTGAATGCTATGGATGCGGTGAATTGCGATAAAGATTATTATCTTGGAATGCGAGAAAGATACAATCATAAGATTGCAAGCCAGAAATTGGATTTGGAATGTGCCGCATTAATGATATGGATTAACAAACATTGCTTTAATGGTCTATATCGAGTGAATAGCAAAGGATTGTTTAATGTTCCCTATAATAATAAAACCAAGGGAAAATCCATTGATGAAGAAAACATACGAGCAATTGGTGCATATTTAAAAAAAGCAGGAGTAAAAATTACATGCTCAGATTTCGAAGAAGCGTGCCAAGATGTTAAGCAAAATGATTTTGTATATTTTGACAGTCCGTATGTACCAGAAAGTAAGACTGCTGATTTTACAGCTTATGCTAAAGATGGATTCGGGATGGCTGAACATGAAAGATTAGCTCAATTATTTAAGAAACTTGATCGTATCGGTGCAAAACTGATGCTTTCAAACAATGATGTCGATTTGGTTAGAGAGTTATATTATGACTACAAATTTACTCATTTGGATGTAAAAAGAATGATTAATTGTGATGCAACCAAACGAGTTGGAAAGGAAGTTATTATTACCAATTATTGAGAGAATAAGTGATGTACAAGTCATTCTATCAAGATCAATATTCAGAACTGATATTAGGAGATAGCTTTGAAGTACTGGCTTTACTTCAACCAAATCGATTCGATATGATTTTTGCTGATCTACCTTATTTTCTGTCAAACGACGGTATGACGTGCAGTGGTGGAAAAGCAGTATCTGTGAATAAAGCAGCTGGGATAAAATTGATTCATTAAAAGAAAAACATGATTTTAATCGAAGATGGATTAGGTTGTGTCAAAATGTATTAAAATTAAACGGTACGATTTGGATTAGCGGTACACTTCATAATATCTATTCGATAGGAATGGCTCTTGAAGAAGAAAACTACAAAATTTTAAACAATATCACTTGGGTAAAAACAAATCCGCCTCCAAATCTTTCTTGTCGCCGCTTCACACATAACACTGAAACAATATTATGGGCAAGAAAGAATGATAAGAAAGCACACCATCAATTTAATTATGAAACCATGAAAGAAATGAATGATGGTAAACAGATGAAAGATGTCTGGGTTGGTGCACTAACACCACAATCTGAAAAGAAACATGGAAAGCATCCAACGCAAAAACCTGAGTATATTTTGGAAAAGATTATTCTCTCATCAACGAGTGAAGGTGACATCGTTCTTGATCCATTTTGCGGACATTTCGAGCATCCATAAATGGATATGACTATTATACTGACTTTGTAAAGGTATATCAAAATGCTGAAAACTTAAAAATTGAAATTAATATTCTCAACTCGCTCATTGGTGCTAAAAATATTGAAAAGCAGTTCGAAGCATTGTTAGACAAATATCCAGAATGTTTAAAGGTAATTCCGTTTCTTTTAGCAGTCAGAGGCTATGAAGTTTATTGCCAAGACGAACATTGTTTCATTAATTATCAGTTTAACCATATTAAACAGACAATTGCACAGTACTCTTATTTTATGCGTAAGACAGGTTTGTTTAACCTATTAGAGAATCATATCGTTTGTAATTTATACGATTATATTACGGGTACGGTGTGTCTCTTTCCTGTAACATACCAAAACCGCTGTTGTCATGGTCGCACTATGAGCGTTTAATTCAGGTGATCGACCCAGCGGCACGCGCATGGTATGAAAAAGAAGCATTGGAACAAACGTGGTCTGTCCGGACACTGCGTTGAAACTCAGTCTTATGACAGAATGTTGCTCTCAAGTGACAAGCAGAGTGTAAATGTAGAAATGGAAGATAAAACCAGTTCTTATCAACATAAGTATGAATTTTTACGCAACCCTGTGCTTGCTGAATTTCTTGGCATGGAGGAAAACCGAAATTACCGCGAATCTGAGCTCAAAAGAAATATTATCACAAATTTGGAACAATTTCTGATGGAGCTAGGAAAGGGATTTGCTTTTGTTGCACGTCAGCAGAGGATCCATACAGAGAAAGAAGATTATTATATCGACCTTGTATTCTACAATTATTAATTGAATTGCTTTGTGCTGGTTGGCTTAAAAATCTGAAAAATAACGCACCAATATGTTGGCCAAATGGACATGTATGTTCGAATGTATGACGAGTTAAAAAAGAAGCCTGAAGATAACCCGACACTTGGTATTGTCCTTTGCTCCGAAACAGATGAGGATATCGCCAGATATTCTGTGTTACATGGTAATGAACAACTGTTTTCCAGTAAATATAAGTTATGTCTACCTACAGAAGAACAATTACGTGCAGAAATAGAGGCGCAGAAAGAGATCTTTTATTTACAACATCCCGAATTCAAAGAAAAATTGTAGATTATAGTAATTACTCGCCTGGCGTATGCGCACAGACCGCGCAGCGGTCGAGCTTCGCCTTGCTTCCTGGAATTTGCATCATTTCGACGGCACAAATGTTTGAGGCGCGTATTGAGCGATAGCGAGATAGCGCCGAAAGTCGTGCGTATTGAGCCTTTTGGCGAAATAGCACGGCCCCAAAACATTCACGCAATCCGCATGGGGCATTCCTGCCGTCGTTGGTGCCTCCGAAATCTCGATCGACAAAGAAGCCGGTACCCTCAGCTGCAAGAAATGTGCGTAACATTTTTTTGTCACTGTCTTGACAAAGTACCATTCTCTCTCTATATATATGGGGGTGTTGTCGATAATTATACAGGTAGTGTTTTGTATAAAAGGATATCCTATGAGATATAATCAAATACCGTTGTTTATCCTCTTTTTGCTTTGCATGGTTGTTGCTACAGGTTGTTATATTGACTGGGATACTTATATATGTCAGAAAGGCGTCATTAAACTTGTTCCACATGATAACACCTCGGGCTCTGAAGTGCTTTATTATTCAAAATATGCTTGTGGTGTACGTATCGATAGTGACCCACCAATGGGGGTGATCGAGGGGGAAAAATACTCTACTCTGGAAGCTCCGGGTAATGCTTCTAATGGTAGTTTTGATTTACTTGGCAATATGATAGCTCCAATGTGCGGGTATCTGCCAAGCGAAAATAGCTACGATTTTGGAGATTATGATATAAACGCATGTGGATATGTTGAAAACCCAGACTATGTCGTCATATACTGCAACGAGAATGATGAACTGACCATCAGCGACAAAACTTGTGCCGAGTACATGGACACCCCGGAGGGCGAATTTATACCGTGAGTCGAAATGAGCTAACAGTTCTTTACGCACTCGGCACGATGGTCGAAACCCCGGCAGCTGAAATAGGCGAGTCTGCGTGATTTAGGTCTTTAGCTAAAGCCCCTGTTTCAGGTATAAGAAATGGGGGCTTTTGGGTGCGCAGGCTATCGGCTGCGCCGATACGCCCCGCATGGCGGCCTATGCTGTGCATACGGCACGCCAACGCCTCGCTATGTGCTCGACCTGCGGTCTGCGCGCATACGCGGGCGGCCATTTGTGACGAATCATGGGTTCTCAGTCTCACCCACAGACATCACGTTATCATTTGTATTTTAAGGAGCGTTTATGACTAAATATAATAATTATCGATTTCTGTTTTGTGCATTTCTTCCATCGGTCTGATGAGTGGATGTGAGGGCGAGAGCCAAGATACTCCGGATGAAAATGGTGAAAACGGAGCGCTCTGCGTATCATCCGGTGGTGTATTGGATGGAAGTCGATGCAAATGTGGAGAAATTATATGTGACGAAGGCATTTTGTGCGATACGGTCACAAAGCAGTGCGCCAACAAAACAGACGGCGAAAAGGATTCTGCCTGCGTGTTATCCGGCGGTGTATTGGATGGAAGCCGATGCAAATGTGGAGAAGTCATATGTGACGAAGGCGTTTTGTGCAATACAGTCACAAAGCAGTGCGCCAACAAAGTGGAAGGCGGTTGTCTATATAACGAATCCGACTCGTCAAAAAATACGATATGCAACAGCGGAAGAATGATGACATGCACGTCTTCAAACCTATGGGAGGCCGGCGATATCTGTGAATATGGCTGCAGAGCGGATGGCAAAGACTGTAGTGATTGTAGTGCAAATACATGCGACGGAGATAGTTTTATAGAATGCAAAGGTGGCTCAAAGCAGACGGCTGTTCCTTGTGAACATGGCTGTTCCGAGACAGGTTGCTATGGGGTTTGGGAAAACTGCATACCAAAGTTAAATGCTGTTGACCTGCTGCTCCAAATGAGAGGCGACTTGACAGAATAGTTCTTTCTCTATTACGGGCACATCTCTTGTGGGAGTGGCAGTTCCTTGTCGTGTAAAGGATGTTACATTGAAAAAGGACATGGCAATGAAAAAGTTGCGAATAGTTCTGCTTGCAACGTGTGCGGTTTGCACATTTGGCTGTAATAATGATGATGACAATACGGATCCCAAACTGCTTCTTTGGGAGATTGGATCGAGCTGTAAAGGCGGTTGTCGTGAATTTCCTTTTAGTAAGAAATCGATTTCGAACCAACTATAAAGCCACATTTTTGTGGGACAGCAGTGGGTTGTGACGCAGATACAGGCATTGGCTTGTATTATTTTTATATGGAGTAAAAATATGAAAAAGTTCATTATAGCTTGTATGATATTCTCTCTTGTCTGATTTTACGGATGTGGAGAGGATGGCGACTCCGATAGTTCAGATATCAAGGAAATCAGTAAGCTTCAAGTTGATTCTGATCTGATGGACCTTGATGATTCCTATGAATTGGATAGCTACCCTAAACGTGCTCAAGAAGAAGTTCATGATGCAGTTTATGATATTTTTTTTATGATGATTGTATGTCATATTATAACGATTTTTCGTATTGTAAGAGAGAACTTATAAATGAAAACAATTGCATTTTGAGCAACTGTGACAGTGTTTTTGATAAAATATGTCAGAAAGTTTGCAAATCTGAGATTAATGAATTGGAAGATTGCTTTGAAGATCATAAAGATAAAATTGAAAAATATATTGAAAGAAGAGATGAAATTGATGTTGATAATATAATTATGGAGATTCTGAAAAAATATGAAGATGAGCCAATTAGTGTATTAGAGCCATGTTCACCTGAAGTCGATCCATGCAAGGACACTGCATATCCTTATTGCCATGTTGTGAATGGGTTAGCAGTATGCTCAATATTAGAAAGCTGTCCGTTGGGTAGCGAAATGGGACTTGATGGACGTTGTTCCGGTGGAGAATTGGGGCTTGAAGGATCTACTTGTTTATCATCTGAAGACTGTAGCTATGGATTGAGTTGTTATCAAAATATTTGCTGGAGCGCTGCTCCCTCTGCGGATTATAAATATATTCGCATTAATGATTTAAGCGCAAAGTGCAGTGATAATTGTGATCCTGAGGCTGGTGCGGACATTGATGCTATTGTTTTGTCCAAATTTGATAAGACTTATCATTATGCTTTTAAAGTTGTTGGATATATGCGAGCAGATGGCACGCTCGAAAGCTCCGATAATAATAGTGCAACCAATCCACAAAAAGCTTTATCTAAACCAGATGGCTTTAAGAATTATCCTATATCAGATGGGTGCTATTTTTATAATTCGGATGTTGCAGGCGATGATGAAACAAATCGATCCTATACATTTGTGTCCCTTGGCGGAGAAGGAGGATATCTCATCGTAGAAATGGATGCAAGTATTGAAGCTGGAGACAAAATTGATGTATTGGAATTGGGAGAGTGTACCATGTTTAATACAGAATCAGCACCAAATAAATCATCGGGTAAAACCGCCAGTTCTGAAATGATAAGCATTGAAATTTCTGCCGACGGTAATTCTTGGAAACTCTTGGGTTCCGCCAAAGCTGATTCGACCAACAAAGGTATTATAAGTTTCACGGTGAAGGGAATATAATTTTCACTGTTTCGTCCATTATGAGTAGATCATAACTGACAGTGGTGCATGCCACCACTGTCAAACTAAGTTGAGCAAATCTCAATTTACAGCAACAGAAATATGGTCGCTTGAAGCGACAAAAAAACGTTCTGGAATCTTTCCCAGAACGTTTGTGAGGAAAACAATTATTTCTTTTTTTCCCATTTGCGGCGGCCCGCAGGTTTTTTGAACAATACTTTTATTGGCGTGCCCTCGAAACCGTAATAGGCGCGGATTTGGTTGATCAGATAGCGCTTATAATCGGTGGGGACGATTTCGGGGGCATTGCATTGCAATACGAACGTCGGTGGGCGAATGGCGACCTGCTGCGCAAAATAGAAACGCAGATTGCGGCTGCCG
>OCTW011613363.1_pt1 | contig 21114 bp, 1 predicted proteins | sample 1539671 | NCBI WGS metagenome assembly OCTW01 (sample SAMN02144230, study PRJEB22623) | gut metagenome | biome: sheep rumen | host: Ovis aries | place: New Zealand
TCTGTTTGTCGCTGTATCACAGCGACCATCCTATCCCCACCTCTTCCTCCCTCCTTCCTTCTCTTATACCCTCATACCATCTTCCTGTCTCCTTACGCCCTCTCTCGTCCACTTCCCTCCTCTCTCTGTCTTCTTATACCTGCTCTCATCCCCTTCTGTCCCCTCCCATCCTACAACAAAAAAATCAGGGCTGTCACCTTTCGGGACAGCCCTGATTTTCTATTATCAATCAAATTATTACTTCAACAAGAGCTTCTTAGAGTCTATCAGATAGATACCTGAAGCGAAGCCACTGTAGATGCTTGTGCCACGACGTACATCAAGTACTCTGACAAGCTGACCACCAGCACTGTAAACATTCAGAGTGGTATCGTAGGTACTCTCAACCACAATGCGCTTACCGCTTGGATAGATACGCAGACCGTCGCTCTCTATCACGTCTTCTGTCTCCGGCTCCTCTATACCCTTATCCTCAAGGCTGATGCCGAGGGCACTGATATAGATTACCTCATTCTCATTGTTCTCCTGGAAGTTCTGGTATCCAGCCTTAGCAGGAGCACTGGCCGCTGCCGAAGTCATGTAGGCACGGAACGGATAGATAGGTGCGTTAGCCGTGAAGCGGTCACCTAACGTCACGTCTGCAGCTTCCTCATCTTCCGCGTCACTCTTAAGAGCAATAGCATACTTAGATGAGGACTTGTCATTAGCAAAGGCACCTCTGTAAGTATATGTTACAGTTTTGTCGAGTGTGGCAGATGTCTTGTTAGTCTCTACTGCGTCATCAGTTACTGTCACCTTAGCCGCAGAAGCGCCAAAGACAAGTGACTGACCTGTCATGTCAAACTCATAGAATCGGCTGCCAGGGAAGCTGACAACGAATGGAGTGTAAGCCTTGAAGGCCTCATGACCCACCACATTATCAGTCATCTTGTAAAGCGGACGTACAAACTCTGCTCGTATCTCAGTGCCTGCCCTTACAATGCTATCCAGACCACGCAGCCAGTACTGCTGGCCGATGATGCCCGGGTTCTCCTCTGAGTTCTCATGCTCTTGCTGCTCTCCATAGAAGAAGCCAAGGCTTATCAGACGCTCCTTGAGCGTGTTACGCTCATGAGCCGGAGTATCCTCATAGTCATAGTACTGGTTGATGCCAGACTCCAGACCGTCAGTATGAGAAACGAGTTTGGTTGACCTCACGGTGTAAGGCAGTGAGATGCTCTCCCAGCCCTGACCAGCCTTCTCCACATAGCCTGTCTCGACCTCCGGATTACGTACATACCAAGCGGTATCGGCAGTGAACTCAATAGGAGCGTTGAAGTCTTCCTTATCCACAAGATGCAGCAGGGAAGCCCGTCGTGCTTGCCTGTCGGCAGATACTATAACCTGATGGAACTTGATGTCCTCCTCAGGCGTGGCAGCCACATAGTGCTCATCAGCCGTATTGACTATAGTACCGATGTTCGTGCTTGCCTTAGTATATACGAGCAGGTTCTTTGTGACATTCTCGTTACCGATGCCGAAGCCCCAGTAAGTCTTGTCCGCCATTGCGTCAGTCGGAGTATCCTTCGCAGGAGCGTAATATACACTCTGAAGTTCTGTAGGCTCGCCGATAACACTACTACTTGACATTCCCTTATGATAATAGCCTGCAGGAATATCACCATCACGATAACAGCTGAAGTCAACAGCCGTCAAACGTGGGTCATGTACCATGGTCGCTACATTGTCAAGAGCATTGTAATAGAAGCCCTCGTCAAGCTTGGTACCATAGAAACCACTAGCGCGCCATACACGGTTATAGGCCTCCATATTCATGCTGCTTGATATAGTCTTTGGCAGAGAATCTGTCTCAACATCAAGTCTCTGACCGAAGAGCAGGTAATCATTTCTCAGGGTGTCAACACCCATATTACCTGTTGCCTCCTCAGCATACGCCTCGCCGAACAGCGGTTTATAGACAACGCTCTTAATAGTAGAGGTGTCGTAAGGACTAGCCGTCAACTTACGCTTTGAACCAGTTGTAGCATAGTTAATCTCAAACTCATACTCTCTGTTGTATCTCTTATTGAGAGTATCAGCCTCCGCCGCTGAAAGCGTTGTCACTACGGCACGCGCATGGTCTATATAGTGACCCATCAGGTGACGTGTATCACTCTTACCGTATGCTGGAATATCGTTGTTACCGCTTCTCAGATATACCACGCCAGTGGTGTTACCGGTACGTGAGTCATTACGTCTTGCATACTGATAGTCACCGTTAGCATAGTACTGTTCAATGCGGTCGTAATTAGCAGCGCCACCAGTAGCACGACGATAACGTTCCTCCAGATAATACTTGTTGAGGTTGTATGCCACCTTGCCATACTTGAAGTCCTCGTCTGCTGCAACAGTGAGGTCATAGCAGTTGTCAAGACCCGTATTCTCCGCTGTCACGGCATCAGCCAGCACCTTCACGGCCTGCTTGTCGTGCATACCATACGCGAAACTGTTAAATACATGTACTGTATCATTAACCTTCACAGTCTGTGCTATCGGTCTGCCGATGACACCGAGGTTATACACTCCGCCAGACACTTTCTTGAACAGTGTCGGAGCATTGGTCAGACGGGTGCCGTCAGACATATCAATGCTATGGCCCATACCGTCAAAGTCGCCCTCGAAGTCCTGCTCAGGTGTATGATAGAACGCAGAAGTATTGGTATAAACAATGTTGTCCTGCAGATAGAACTGTGCATACTTACCTCCAGTAGGCACGTCTATCTTGGCGTTACCTATCTGTGCTTTGGTAATATACTTGCCCTCGTCATAGCGACCCACACTGTCAATAAAATTGTAGAACATCTGCATATCCTGATCATCTCGTATGTAGATACGTGGCTGGCTCAGAGGTGCTACATACTCTGGCTCTGGGTTAGCAGTCAACCAAGCGGTCTTGCCTGCCTCGTCCTTAGAAGCGAAGCCGTCAGTAACCTTCTTCTCTTCCCAATTAGCCTTAGCCTTAGCATATACCTCGCTGCCGTAAGCTCTTGCCACAGCCTCTGAGAGGTGCAGATGCAAGTCCTTGTTCTCTGAGTGCGGATCCATACGGTGATAGTTGTGTACGAGCAGTGAATCGGCCGTAACCATATCAACCGGGAAGATCTTGCCATCCAAGCCATTGAACTCAATACCATACTGCACACCATAACCGTTCATGAAGTAGTATGCCGGAACCTCAAGATAGTTCTCAGTCTCATTATATACACTACCCTTGAACACACCGTTTCTTTCAGAAGACTTGGTCATCTTGAACGAGTCATAGCCCTTCGGCGCGCCGGCCGCGGTGGCAGTAGCAGGTGTCCAGTTCGTCTCGTCACAGAACGACCATGTACCATCTGAATTCTGCTTACGCTGACCAATACGCCAGTAGTAACCTATCGGAGCCATTGACTCATCGGCATCAATCTGTACGCTGTCAGTAACAAGTTTGATCATCTCGCCCGGCAGAGCACAGTTCATAATGTCAATATGACCGCGAACCTCTGGACCCTGCACATAGTCTATCGTCAGATAGAGTGTGTAAGAGTAGTTTTGTTGAGTATGGAACAGTACACCACTCTTTGTGAAAGTTCTGTCATCTCCTTCTACTTTCATAGTGAAACCTGTATCATCACCGTCCCATTTGAGAGACTTAACCTTCCAGTATTGCGTGTCACTGTTTTCTGCAAGAATATACAACTTGCTCATATCCAGCAGCTCATACTGGTGAGTAGCATCACTGAAGTAGTAATATGTACTATCCATTTTTATAGTATTACCACCTGCACCCATACTTGCACCTGTGCCGCCGACCATACTGTCATAATTCTTATCTTTGAATATCTGGTTAACGTTCAGGTACTGCTTCTTGGGTGTTGTACCGTCATCCTCCAACGCCGGAACAGTGAGTACTATAGTTGACTGACAAGACTGAGACAGATGCTTGTTATAGTAGGCACTGGTAGTATTGTCAACCTTATCCTCCAACTGCAGGGTTATGATAGGATTATCTGTCAGGATAGTGTTAGTCAGCGCTACCTCTGGCTTAGCGGTATAACGCATGATTGTACCCGTAGCACCTTCTCCGTCATACTTCAGGGTCGTACTGTCCTTGACACCTACACGCAGATGATAGTATTTATCTTGCCAACGAGTATTATTGGTGGCATCAGCCAGTTCATTCAAGCCCTTTTCCTGCATTGAAGTAGGATAAGCCGTCAGGCTGTCAGCTGAGTAAGCGCCATCGATATCACAAGAGCCGAATGAAGCAGGGTGATTACTACGCCATGTCACACTGTGAAGCTTAGGCGTCTGTCCCTTCTTGGCGCCCTGCATGATTGTCAGCACGTCAGAGTTATCCGTATCAAACTTCAGACCGTTTACTCGGCTGTCTGATGTATAACCGGTGATGTGCAACTGGTAATAGTAGTTGTAACCCTCGATATACCAGTAGTGGATGTCATCCTCTTCCTCTGGTGTCTTGCCACCCTTCTTAGCAGCATCATATCCATCAGGATAGCAATCGTCAAGGATATAACGCTTATTCTTTGCATCATAAGGGAACACGAAGTTACCCGTAGTCATGAGGAAGTCCTCCTCAGTCTTAGAATCACCGTTTGCGGGACGCTTGTGCACATTATCCGCATAAATGTAGCCACCACCCTCATCAATACGCGCGCTGAGGAGGTTAACCTCCGCAACACCAACGATAGGACCATAGAAGACTGAGTCTTTCATAGCCACACGCTGATAAGAGCTTCCGTCATCATCAGTAATAGTCGATTCAACCAACTCACTTGACACATTTTGTATCTTCAGCGCATAACCGGAACTGATACCTATCATGTTCTTGGCTGTCGCGTCGTTACGCTTGTTGAATTCTCCACCGGTTATCAATGCGGGCTGATGATAATACTTGTCCACGTAATCCTGTTTCTTCTGCACATAGGTAGTATCGTTAGGAAGATGACGACGACCACCACTGAGGAACCGGTCGGTAAACGAAGTATTAGTATATAAACAACCTACATAAAGGATGTGGTTAGACAACCCGAGGAAGTTACGAGCGCCCTTTGTACCTTCCGTAGAGTTTGAGATACGGCTAACGACCTCTCTCAGTGAGTCGGTGTCGTTAATGTGACTTATCATCTGAAGCTCGCCGATACGTGACAGCGAGTAAGGAGTAGTGTTGGTCACGTTGGTAGCGTAGTCACGCGCACCAAGCATGATGACATTACAATCCTCCAAACGCAGCATATCCATACGCTGGAACGAGTTCATCAGCAACGCACCGTCGGCAGTCTTACCGCCACCGAAGCCGTAGCCCTTCAACTCACCAGTACGGAAGCCCTCAGAGAATGAGAGGTGACCATCTCCGTACATACCACCCTCAGCGTCGAAGTTGTATGCGCTGACATACGTACCAGTATAATAAGCAGGTTTCGGCTTAGACTTACCAGCGAAGTATGTGTTCTCCTGGAACACGTAGTGATAGTGACCACCATCATCCTTATAATAGTATCCGAACATATCGGTACCGTCAGGCAGGACGATAGGCTCCATCTCCTGTTCTGAGATAGAGATGTGGTTCTTGTCACCAGCCGCTGGTTCTTTGGTGTAATCACCTACCTTGTCCACCTTATCCCAAACGACCATGGTAGTATTACCACCATAACCCACAGATGAGATAAGATAATCCTCCGGGTCAACGTTATATTGCTTGTCATACCTCAGTACAATAGTGTTGTTGGCCATCACAGAAGAACCAGATGCGAGAGAGTAACCACCACCATAGATAGCCTCGTCAATCGTGATTGCAATGTCATTCCAATCCAGCTCCACGTCAGAAGGAGAAGTGGTCTTATGGGTGAAATCACTTGCCGCTTCGCCATCGGCATCTTTTATGCCTTCAAAGAGCGTAGGCGCGATAATATCGTCAGCCATCAGCTTGACTTTCTGCTTGATAGCCTTGTCCCAGTCACCATTGATGTTCTGAGACATCTTATCAAGGTTACCTGGATCCTCATCCTTACGCTTGACATTATACTCTTTCTGCTTAGTGGCAACATAGTACTCAGGATAACCTACGAGCAACTGTGTGCTACCCCAGAGATAACCGGCATAGCTACCACCTGTTACTGAGTGCAGTGTATGACCGTTATAGTAACGCACGTTAGTGTTACCTACGACATTACCCTGCAGACCGCCACCGAAGATGTAGTTCGCAGACGTACCTATATCTTTGAACTCACGATAACTCTCAAACTTTCTGTCATCCTCGTCAGGAGAGAGCGAGAACATACCCTTGGCACCTGTGCTTTGCGAACCATCTGTATAGATGGTATCTGCCTTTGTCTCACAATGCACGCCCTTGCCTATGAGTACGTATGTATCACCATACACATAGGAGTTAGTACCATAGCCGGCACCATATACGTTACATGCAGGCTCCGCAGAGTTGGCCGCATTAAGGAAGTAGTCAGAGCGGAGTCCCTCCAGCATATTACTGCGCAGGTCAACAAGCACGTCACCTACGATGTTACCGGTAAAGTAGCAACCGCCATAGACATTACCACCGCTGTACTCATTATGCTTCACTCCACCGTCAGATGTCACCTCCTTGATGCTTGGCTTGAACTTGTTCTCCACCAGAAGGTTAATCATCGGGTTCTTACCCTTACGCTCACCCAGCAGATAACCACCTGTATGGCTTGTTATCTTGCCTGAGTAAGTATTATAGAACTCATAATTGGCATTGTTACAACCGCCGATAATATGACCGGTCACTGTAAGTCCCTTCGGGAAGTACACATCAACGACCTTACCCTCGTCATCACCACTCTCTATCGGATAGACGTTCATGTTACCACGGTTACCACCACAGCAGATGATACCGATAGTGGTATTCGTAACATTACCATTCTTTGAGCCGTTCCAAGTCAGCTTAGGCTGAACGGACATCTCCACAGGCTGGAAGTAGAGGTCAATCAAGTGCGGATAGACCTTGTGTCGGTCTTCCTTCTCCACTGACAGATACGCTGTTGAGATAGAGACGTTAGCCGGATCTCTGTCCCATATCACGGTATCAGAGAGGTTAATTCCATTGATATACTGGAAGTCCGTGAGGAACGGATTCTGCTCAGAGTCCATGAAGAGCGCATCGCCATCAGAGCCGAGGTAAAGTCCACCGAGGTCCACATAGTCACCCACGTTGACTTCCACCACAGGAGTGTGGTTTGTTCCGTAAATAGTAGCGGAGTTACCGCCACCGAACACATTACCATGTACCTTCAGAGGCTCAGAGGATGTTCCCTTCATATCAACACGGCTCTCAACCGCAAGCGGTCTGAACGTACTGATGTTGACCACAGTCTGAGCAGGTGAAGCAGCACCGGCGCTGACCATACCAGGTCTCATAGGAACGGTATAGACGAGGTCATAGGTTTCACCGTTCGACTCATAGTTCTCGTTAGGAGTAACCTTTGTCTCACCGTTCTTACCTAAGGCGTAGAGGTAGTCACCGTTACCGCCGCCATAGACGTCACCGTATATAGTACCGCCACGGAGCAACACATGGGTACCGTCACCCGCAGTATGGTCTTTCTCGTTGTTCTGAGTGCCTACCACGCCAGATACGTCATTGGCACCATATACATTCTCATTGATGAACAGTTTGCCATTAGCTTTATGATAAGGGGTAGCCACGAAAGTAGAGTCGCCATGCTGTCCGATGGTAACCTGCGTGTTACGCAGCACGTCACCTATCACGCCACCGCCAAACACCTCATCTATATCACCTGAAGTGACAAGTATCTTAGAGTTATTTACCGTAGCGAAGTAACCACCTGCAAAGGCACGACGCATGAAGGTGTTGCCACCAATATGCACGTTGGAGTTGCCAGCGACCTCACCACTATAGCCACCGCCGATAATATCAAGCAGAGACTGATAGCTCTTGAATCTCTTGTAGAGAGGAACTTTATTCTTCTGGAAATCAGCGGAAGGCTCGGCATCTCCCTTAATGCTCACATCAACATAAGTATCATGCGTCACCTTCGTACCGGCACCGTAACCAGCACCGAAGACAGAGAAGTGCGCGGAACCCACCTTGTCATATATCTCTTTCCACTCAGGCTGCTCAAAGAACGTTCCCTCATAAACAGTACCAAGTATAGTATTATCCTGCAGGAGTCCCTTTGTCATCTTGACATAGGTGTTGCCACCGATTGTAGAGCATGCATTACCGCCGCCATAAATATTATGGTTGACGATGAATGTACGGCTTACAGGATTATACTGCGGCACATACGTATGACTGCCGTAGATGTTAGCCGGAGCCCACGCACGCAGGTCGTTGCCGAGTGTATCCTTGTCGAGCCACATCTGTGATACGCACCACTCACCACCATTCACACTCACATAAGTGTTACCTGTAATCGCGGCATCAGTCTTGCTGACGCTCCCGCTTGCGAGGGTGTCAACCCTTCCGTAGCCACCGCCAAAGACATTATAGCCTAAGTAGCCGCCGTTGATCTCAAGCTTGGAGTTACCATAGACGGTACCATTCTCACCACCAGCATATACCCTGTTCCACAACCATGGAGCAGTCTCCGCAGAGGTAGGAGTGGTGACGGTAACCTTAGAGTTACCATAGACCGCACCGAGATTTCGATAGTTATAACAATCAGATTCTGGACGACCGTTACCGCCGCCATAAACCTGTGAGAAGATTATACCACCCTTGACATATACCTCAGTCATGAACTGAGGATTGCCGTTTTCCACGTCCACGGTAAGAGTGTCACCAGTAGCACGTGTCACATTGTTACCAACGTTAGCCACGTCACCGCCGCCATGCACCTTACCGAAGACAAGGGTGTTATCTCTCTTGAAGGTCTTACCTGTAAATTCAGTAGAAGATACAGTACCGTCGATAGAGACTTTAGCGCCCTTGCGTACACGCGCCACGTTAGTATAGTCGCGTAGAGGCTGACCGTTATCATTCTTCTTAGACTCTATACCGGCACCACCGCCATAGATATCACCAGAGACGATACCGTTTCTCACATCAACGGTAGAAGTACCAGTTACCTCACCGAGCAACTCCTCGTCACTGTCGGTAGCCATACCTACACCGCCACCGAAGACATTGCGGCATCCTGAAGTACCGTCCATGATGACCTTGGTGTCACCCTCAACCTTACCTGCCCATGAGCCGCCGATGATGTTAGCCATCACGTGGTTATGCACACCGCCAGACCACGCATAGCGTGAAGAGCGGTAACGACGGTAAGCGTTGGCATTGGTGCCGCCGTAACGGCTTTCCTTAGTACTTACGGCAAGGCCGTCCCAACGACTCAGAAGCTCCATCTCCTGCGCAAGGTATGTAAGAGTGTCCTCACCGTATGCCGCATAATTCTTGTCATCGACATTCGCCACATTCATGACGACCTCTGTACCGTGAACGGTGGTATGCTTACCATATCCGCCGCCGAAGACAGAGAACTGAGGATATGCCTTTTTCTGTATCACGTCATACCAGCAGGCCGCAAACGGAGTGACAGTGTTCTCGTCATAGTTCTGCAGTCCCTCTGTTACAAGTCCGTGACGCACGTTCACATACGCCTTACCCTTAATATCAGAGTTCAGGTTACCACCACCATATACGTTATGGTTACGTATGAAACGCTCGTTCTTATAGTCATAGAACACACGTATCATAGTGGTGTCAGCCTGGATATATTGCTTTGTCTTGAAGCGCGACATAGGTATAGAGGCTGTATTCTCAAATGTGAAGACGGTACCGTGAGAGTAGTCGTCACATCTCTTTCTCCAGAGCATACTGCCACCGTTGATGTCCACCCTGGTGTCCTTCATGACATCAGCTGATGTCTCAGCTGCTCCGGCACTGGTGACAGTACCGAGTCCGCCGCCGAATATATCGCCGCCCATCTGTCCGCCTTCAATAAGGACATTGGCGTTACCTGCGATGTTATGCTTCTCACCGCCACCATACACATCACCGTATATATAAGGTATATTCTTCGTGTTCTTATAGATGGTATCCACCACATTGACAAACGAAGAACCCTGTATCAGGCCCTTTGAGCCGCCGCCGAATACATTATGGAACACTGTACCACCAGAGATAAGCGCGGTAGAGACGGTATCCTTCTGCACATCGGCCGCCTCGGCACTACCTACGTTAGCCACATCACCGCCGCCATATACAGAGCCATATACCTTGACATCACGCTGCAACTCAACGTAAGTACTCTTCACGACATCACCGCGGGCTCCGCCACCGAAGATATCGCCATAGATATACGCACCGTCGGCAAGCACTCTTGCAGAGCGTCCTACCTTACCGAGCTCTGTAACGACCTCGGCATTTTCACGTGTCGGGTCTCCGTATCCGCCGCCATATACACGGTGTATGAAAGTGGCACCTCCCACACGCACGTCAGTGTCATAGGTCACCTTACCCATGAAGCCTCCGCCGAGCACACCGAGGACGGTGTAGTTAGCCAGACCGTAGCCGTTGTTATAGATATTTATATTCTCGCTTTCGTTGCCGGCATCACCCGTCACCTCCTCACCGTTCTCATCGATGAAGATACGCGAGCCCTTAGCCATCACGTCAGTGGTCTCAGCGGTATTGTCCTCCTCGAACATAGTGTCCATACCGACACGTACCTTGGTATTGGCAGCCACAGTGCGTTTACCCAGACCACCGCCGAATACATAGAAGTGAGGATTGTTATTGTCGTAGTAAGACTGCTGCCAAGCATCGGTCTTAAGCAGAGACAGAGGTGTCATACCCTTAGTTACTGTCACCTGCGCCACGCTGTCAACCCTGCAGAGCAGGTTACCGCCGCCATACACGTTATGAGTATCATTCCATGTGATATACTCCTTTGTTCCCTCAGTTCTCGTACCTATGAAGACGTCATGATTAGTTCCGGTCTTGGAGCCGTTCCATGTTATAAGCTCAGGCTCACCTGACTCATTGTTGAACGAACCGCTCTTCTTAGTGTTCCACAGCACGGTGTAACCGTTTAGCATCACGCTGGTGCTGCCGTGTATGTTGGCAGGTACGGTGTCATTGGCATTGTTTGGGTTGATATATCCGTTACCGCCGCCGAACACATTTCCCGCGATAGCGCCGGCCGTCATGGCTACGTTGGCATTACCATACACGTCAGCCTGGTTACCGCCGCCGTAGATGTTACCATAGATCTTGGCATCCTCGGTCATAGTGTAAACCGATGTACCACCGACACCGACCTTATGAGTACCTGACTGAGTAGGATTATCCCTAAGTTCACCAATATGATGCTCTACGTAATCACTGTTAGAAGTACCTGTACGTATGATACCAATCATCTCACAGTACTCAGCGAGACCAAGACCGCCAATGTCAATTCCTTCCCAACATGCTTCTACATTGTCACCGATAGACCAGTAAGAATTTTCTGTATACAGAGGCTCTTCCTCTATCACACCGACAGTAGCCTCGTTACCGCCGCCGAAGACGTCACCATAGACAGTACCCTTGGCTATGTTGACAGCCGTATGCAGGGTGGTCTTGGCATAGTTTCCGCCGCCGAACACGTTGCCATACACCTTGACAAGCGAGCTGTCAGAGGTGATGTTGATTGTAGTGTTACCGATAATCTCCGCCATGTAAGGGCAGTTCTTGGAGCCCATGCCCGAACCGTAGATATTGTGCTTGAACGTACCGCCGTTGATGTTCATCTCCACATTGCCGATGATACGCGCGTTACGTCCGTAGTTGTCCTTCGTAACACCATAGGACAGGTAGTCTTTACCGCCGGCCTGCACATTATACGGATAGCTCCAGCCGGAATACCAGTCATTGTTAGTCTGCATCTGGTAGTAAGCGTCATTACCCTTTCCGCCGCCGAAGATGTCACAGTTGAACGTACCGCCGTTGATGTTAATCTGGACGGTAGTCTCACCCGGAGTACCGAAGATACTACCCGCCAACGGGTTAGGCGCTTTGCCAGGCGTGCCAGAGCCGCTTGCCGCTATCAGAGAATAGTTGACATAACCGTTACCGGCACCATATATGCCACAGCCCTGTTCCTTCTCATTCTTGATACGCTTGCCCGAGTCATTCGTCTTGTCATAGCTTGGGAAGAAGTCACCCCCATTGATGGTGATGGTGGAAGTAGTCTTCGTAAGGTCAACATAGGTATAAAGCTTGTTGCCTTCCTCATCAATGCCGTCATAGCACTTGACAAACACCTTGTTGTCACTATTACCGCCATTTTGCTTCCAAACGTCATAGTTATCGTAAAGGACAACCTTGCCCCACCTGTCTTTCTCATAGCCATTCCCGTAAGTTGTGGAATAATATGGCAGACGCATGTCATTGGTATGCAGCGAGTCAACGCCGATACCGCTCAGACCGCCGGCACCGCCGGCGTATATGCCCGGCTGCGCACGACGATATTTATACGTGGTGCCGTTTATCGTAACATTATCCGTGGTGCCGTTATTGTATCCGTGCAGACCATAAGTGCCTTTACCACCAGAGTTTCCGTTAACATCGGTGTTGAGGTCGAACGTACCGCCGTTGATGGTGATGTTAGACGTTCCGTAGAACATAGACCTGCAGACACCGACATTCTGGTAGCCAGTCATGTGACGACCGAGGGCGCCGCCGTAAATCTCAGAGACAACGACACGCTTGTTGATGTCGGCATCAGAGTTCATCTCTGAAGATGCCGGGTCAATCAGTATGTTCACCCTGCCGAAATACGTGTCAGAGGGGAAATACACATTATTTACAGAACCGTATCGGTTGTATGGGGCATAGTAGCCGCCAGACATACCATAGTTGCCGCAAGCACGCTGGTTACCGAGCGAGCCTGACGTGATACGTCCCACGATACCTGAGCGCACGATGATATTCATGTCACCATACTGCGCACCCTCATGGTTGCCTGCCATCAGCGCACCGACATCGTATGTGGCATCCATGCCACCCTGGTTCTCAGACTTATTGTTCCAGTTACGGTCAATATCGACCACGATGTTACACTTGATAGGCTGGTCAGGACATCCCGCCATGCCGTTAGCCCAGTTGTTAGAACCGGTGGTCTGACGGCCAGAGGCACAGATGTTGCTGTAGAAACCGGACTTGACCGTGATGGTAAAGCCCTCCGGATGAGGCAGCAACTCCTTGTAATTGTTGATATGTCCGGGCATATCAACGAAACGTGAGTCATTATTTATTCCGCCGAAGATCTGGAGGTCAGGAATAACCGTCGAAGGCAGCGGACCCACGTCAGTACCCGAGGAGTTGGCTTTCGGCCAGTTGACGAACTGTAGCCCCTCACCCATCTCGAGGTTGTTATACTGACAGAAGATGATACCGTAACCCGATGTCTCGTTAACACCGAACTTCAAATTACGGAAGCGCGTGTCACCCCAGATGAAGAAGCCGTACTGATAGCTGCCGGCCGCACAGTTACCTATCTCAAACTCTCCCTTATAATCGCCAACCATCGCCGTCTTGGACTGTATGGTGGCGCTGCGTCCGAACATTATGCCGCCGCGTGACTTCCAGTTGTTATAAGAGCCAGTATTAGAACCACCCTGACCGCCGGTGTCACCCTTACCGAACGGCGAGCTGGTAGTAACCTGTGCCGAACTCTTGCCTATAAGCACGATGATATTCTCATCCCAAGAGGCTGTCTCATCAAGCAGTGCATAGGCTCTCTCCCATGTACGCACAGGAGTGAACGGAGTCTTACCATCGTTATTATCATTACCCACACCAGTTATGTTCTCAACTGTACCACCAGGCAAGGTATAATTTGCAGGTACATCATTTTTAATACCAGCAATAGTATATTGCACGCCGTCAGGGTTGATGAACACATACTTCTCACCCCACTGATACATCAGGGAATCATTGAATATCACTGGCTGGTAACAGCTATACAAAACATCCTTGACCGTCACCTGACAGTAATAAGCGCCCATGTTGTTGTCGGCAGGCTTCACCGGACTATATGTCTTCTCCGTAGCGCCGGAAATAATCGTGCCGTTCTTCTGATACCACTGGTATGACACCTCATACTTACTGTCTGTAGTAATATAATCCGGTGTAATATTTACTGTCATGGTAGTGGTGACCGTCTTAGGCATAGACTTGTCACCCAGGGCTTCAAAGTCTGCCAATGTCGTCTTCCTGTTCGGATAGGACTGACCAGCCTTGGGCGACGTGGTATCACCATCGAAAGCGTAAGTAAAACCCGAGTAAATTTTGGGATTGGAAATAGAATCATAACTAAGTGAATTATAACTACCGTCACGTACATCCGCAAGTTTGAACTCCTCAAATGTATAATAAGTAGCACTCTCTTTCAACAGGGCAGGATCATCTGCTGACAAGCTCATAAATTCTGCTTTCTTGCCAGCTTCATAATCTTCATCGCCATAATCTGGAGTTATAACCTTTGTATCAGAATTATAAGTACCACCGATCACACAATGCACACTATTGGCACTAAAACCATCATATAAAGCGTACACCTGATTGTTTGTCTCATCATAGTAGAGGACCATATTAGCTACCGCCTGCTTGTACTCTTCCCAACCGGCATCGGTCTGAGCATAATAAGTGGCAGGAGTCTTCTCACGTATCTCCTCAGGGAGCTTGTAATAGTCCTCCTGGCTGATACGCACATCGAGGTATGTCTGATGTGTATAATCGCCGCTTGACGTAGCCGTGGTCTGGTTAGTGGTCATCGTAGCCGTCACCTCGCCGAGCGTTCCATCAACAGTGAACAGCTTGGAGGTATAGGTATAGGTCTTGCCTGTGGTGGCATCTGTTTTCGTAGCCACCGCATAGAAGTAGCGGTCATGCGTCTTGTAAGTATCATAATCCGGAATAGTATATTGGTTACCATGACTCTCGCCGTCTGCAAGTGCTTTCGTCTGCACTGGAGTGTCATTACAACGCTCATACCAGGTGTAGTAGAAACCGTCGGTATTATTCATGCCTTTCAGCGTGGCAGTAAGCACGCCATCAGTTCCTGTCACCTCAAGATACTCCGCAGACTCGCCGGTAAGCATAGGTCTGCCGTTATCAGAATCCCATCTCCAGGTGTAGTTTCTCGCCGTGCCGTCAGTACGCTCGTTATACTCGAGAACAAGAGCATCACTGTTGTCGGTATTCGTCCAATCCTTCCAAGTAGCCTGATTTATACCGTGATACTGGCTGACAATGGCACGATTGGTTTGTAGATTACCACTCTCCAGATGCTGACGCAGGGTGTATGTGCCGGCGTCACACTTGTACATAACCTTTTTCGAAACAGCAGCTTCAAGCAACTTGTCAGTAATAGGACCTATCATCCAGTGAGTCGCAGGGTTCAGCTTCATGGTACCACCACTCCATGTATAAGTACCATTATTATTATTATATGTGCAAGCAGCACCTTCATCAACACCATTAGTTCCCCAATAGTTGCTGGCACTACTGTAGTAAAGCATACCTGCCGTAGGCACTGCTACCTCATGAGCATACTGCGGCGTAGTCTTCCAGTTGAAGTGGTTTACATTGTCCGCATTCTCGTCACTGTAACAGTCGCGGAAGTAGAGGTTGTTATAATAAGAGGTGGTGAGCACGCCCGGATAACCTACATAGTGATTATGGAAATCATCATAGCTAGCCTCCGCGGCTATGGTGTTGTAAGACACATATCCGAACGACGGACTCGCCGTGCCGTGCATGGTACGTATCAGTCCTGTGTAGAAAGAGTGCTCCGGCCACGGTATAGTAGCGTAGTTACCAGTAGAGTGCATAGAACCAACGATACCACCCGTGTTGAAGTGCATACGCTTCGGGTATGCCGTGGTATTGTTATTCTGCCGATAGTTGATACGTATCGGCATAATATCAATGTCAACATCAGAAGACACATAATGTATCTTCGTGCTGTGTCCGAGGTCACTGAGCATAGAGCCGTCATACGAGCTCTGCACACGACCGACGATACCACCGACATAGAGTCCCCATCCGAAGTTACGACGGATGATTATAATCTGTTTCCAAACCGAGCCAGGCTGGCAACAGGTAGGATCAACGTTAGAGGCGTAGATGGCGCTGTTCCTGACATCCACATCGCGTATGACAGAGCCGGCGGTAATCATACCCGCAACGACACCCACAGCCACATTCGTACCTCTCGGATTATTGTTGCTGGTCACATTATCATTATTCTGAGGTTGTGTATGCATGGCCTCCTCATAGAAGAACGAGCCGTTATACACGTCGTGCTCCAGTTTCGCACCATCGATGATAAGGTTCTTGATGGTGCCGCCGCTCACAACGCCGAAGAGTCCCCATGACTGTGTGGCCTGCTCGTCGTAATAGAAATCAAGCGTGCCTCCGCGCCATATCTGGTGGAGGTTCTTGATGACGTGTCCCTGACCGTCAAAGGTACCGCGGAAAGTGTGAGTGACGTCATATATGTCCTCTGAGGTTAATCCGCAGATAGGCAGGAAGTCATCATTATGGTTGAAGCCGTGGCGCTCCGCATAAAGAGCGTCCGATGAGCCGGAGTAACCGTCTGTCACACCTGCCATGGGTCTCACTTCCATGTTGATGTCGTCGTCAAGCACGAAGTAGGCCTTGTTGAAGTCACTGACCTTGTCCTGCTTCACCACGCCGTTCTCATAGTAGTTGTCAAACTGCCCCATGGTGCGAGACAGCTCAGACCACAGCCTCAGCTCCTTCTCATTGCCTATGACATAAGGGTTTGTCTGCTCGCCTCGCTTCTGGTCCGTGCCGTCCTGGGTACGCAAGAAGGCCCTCGGTATGGTATATGACACCATGGTACCGTCAGAGGCTGTGACAAGAACCGTTATGTCTGCGGTGTAGGACGACGTGACATTGAGGGTGTAAGTCTGCCCCGTGGCTTTCTCCTCACCGTCAACAGCCCACGTCCACGTGAGCTTGTTGTCACCTGTGCCGCTGACAGTTTTGGCTCCGTCAACGACGGTGAGCTTCAGTGTATGTGGCACCTCGCCACGGAGTCCCTCATTCTCGTCAACGAGCGTAAGCTGACATGGCTTCTCCACGTTGCCCACACTTTTAAAGAAATCCTCCGCCTGAGTGTCGTCAACGTAAGAACCTACGTTGTAACCTTGTGCGAAATATTTATATCCGTCAGGAATCCAGGCCCAGTTCTCAAAGGTCGGCGCAATGTCCTGATTGTTGTTGTTGGATGTGCCACGACCTCTGTTAGAGGTGTACCAGAGCACAGTATGCGAGTTTCGCGAACTGCTGTTCACGCGGTTCTGCTTGGGCAATGTCTGCACGGCATTTCCAACGTCAAGGTATCCATCAGTAAGCGAAGCGGTGTAGTTCTTACTGAATGAACTGAATATCGAACTATTCTCGTCAACAGCCAGTTTATAGCCGTTATACATCCAGGTGCTTGTCTTGGATGCGTCAGAGAGACTCTTGTCACCCTCACCTGAGTAGTCGTCGGTTATTACGTTTTTGTCAATGGTCTCATGACTTCTGCGGAACACGCCCGCCACTGGTCCCACCATAGCCTTGGGGGCATTGATTTTACATCCCCAGGCAAGGATACGCTCCGGCATATTGGTGGCCGGCTTCATCACATTACCGACCACGCCGCCGACAGCGAAGACGACCTGCGTCTCGCTATACGACTCAACCTGATCCAGCGTGATGGTCATATCCTTGACAGCACAGTCACTGAGGCTGGACACCGCGTCAATATCGCCGCATAGTCCGCCCACATACAGACTAGTCTGATCGAGAACCAGATTAGACGCGTCTGTTATGCTTCCGCCTTCAACCTTACAGTTGGTGACAGAGCCAGAGCCGCGCACCGATCCTATCATACCGCCCAGTCCGAACGGTTTCTGATATTGTGAGGGAGTGTCTGTCATGGTAATTGTAGGAGATGTTACCTTACACTTCTTCACCGAGCCGCCGCTGAGCACCACGCCCACCAGCGTGCCGCTGGAACGGTAGCTGTAGTCATCAGGCGGCCAGTTTACCTTCTTCAAGGTGAGAGTCGGCGACGCCAGTTCCACGTTCTCCACTGAGCCTGAGAGGGCGCAGAAGAAACCTGAGAAGCAGTGGTCGTCAGGCACCACCATGTTAACGCCGATGATGGTGTATCCGCCGCCGTCAAAATGACCGGAGAAAATCACTGGCCAGTACTCCGAGCCGAAGGTCCAGTCATGTCCCGAAAGATTGATGGAATCCGCACCAAGCTTCCAGTACTGGCTGTTGCCTCCCATCACTTTGCCGAAGTACGCCATCTGCTCCTTATTGGAGATGATGTACGGATCACCAGCCGTTCCTGAGCCTGATATATTGGCATCACTAAGTGAGGCCGGGGCATGGTCAGCCCAGCTGTCGGCAGAGACGTTCAACGCATACGCTGCCGCGAGCGCCATGAACATCACGAAACGTTGAAATGTAACAGAAATCCTTTTAATTCCCATATACTTATTTAGGTTTATTATTTTTCTAATCATGTTCAATTGTACCGTGTTTTCATGCTATTGCACGGAAATATCTGACGAAAGGACATAATGATGCCATTCATCAAACTACAAAATTAGTACATTTTCACCTACTCTCAAAAATTTTTAACTGAATAAATGTGTGTTTTAACTTTATTTCACATTATCATTAACAAAGCCGACAACGGATTATACGGATAATACGACCACTGATTACTGGGATTAATTTGATTACTTTTCAACAACGGATTAAAACCAATTATACGGATTATACGGATAATACGACCACAGATTACTGGGATTTATTTGATTTCTTTTCAACAACAGATTAAAAACAATTATACGGATTATACGGATAATACGACCACAGATTACAGGGATTTATTTGATTTCTTTTCAACAACGGATTAAAACCAATTATACAGATTATACGGATAATATGACCACAGATTACTGGGATTTATTTGATTTCTTTTCAACAACGGATTAAAACCAATTATACAGATTATACGGATAATACGACCACAGATTACAGGGATTACTGGGATTAATCTTAACAACAGATTAAAACGGATTGTACGGATTTCACGAATTTATTATTAAAGAATTTATGACTAATTATTGTAATCGCTTTCTATATAGTCCTCTTTTTTGAACATGAATTATCAGAAATTGACCAGGCGCTCGGCACTTGTGACGCTTTCTTGCGCTCCGTAGGTGCTCAGGCACTTCGTGGAGGTCTTGCAAAGAATTAATCTTGTTCAAAAAAGCGACGATTCGTTGCTGTGAAAACTCACATAGGGAACAGGCAAAAAACAGAGGTGGGCAAATGACAAAATGAAAGCTATGCTTTCACAGTGTGAAAACATAGCTTTTACAATGTCATTCGATAGCTTTTACACGGTAAAAGCATAGGTTTCACGAGCCCCTTCGGCATTTAACGCTTATTAAGTTTTAGCGTTAACAGAAGAGGTGAATAAATAACAAAATGTCAGCAAAACCGTAGTTTTGCTGACATTTTGTTATCTGACATTATTTAATCACTATTCGCCCTGCCACAGCACTTTCTTTCCGCCAATGACATAGACCATTCCCCTACGGAGCTGCGAGCGGTCGAGCCTGCGTCCGCTGAGGTCAAAGACGGTGTCACCGCCGTTACCTGCCGTGGTATTGACAGTACTGATGCCGTCGGCATCGGAGTCAATGTAATAGTCCTCATCGCCATCGTCAAAGACGAAGCGCATACCCTTTGCCTCGGCCGTGTCGAAGTCGAAGCCCTTGCCGGCAAGCGTCTCAACGGTGAGATATGCCCTGTGGGCAGGTATCTCGTCGCCGATGAACTTATAGAATCCCACGCAGTCGGGGTTGATGGTCTTCTTGTATGCCATGGTGTAGCAGTTGACCGTACCTACGGCCACGTCCTTGTCCGTAGGATTGCCGCCAAGGTAGCTGTCGTTCTCGGTAAGGCTGACATGGTCTGCGTCCCATGTATATCTGAACATATAGTTCTTTGACTTTTCTCCTGTGGTGGCATGTACCACGTATCCGCATCCGGCCCTGAGATAGGATACTTTTCTCAGTTTTATGACGTTAGTGCCGTCAAGGGTTCCCTGCGCCCCATATACAGTGATGTCGCCGTCGCCACCGGTGCCGTCATCATCGACACTGACGGACGGAACCAGTGCGTTATCGGACAGGCAGATAGTACTCCAGCCCTTCCACTTTTCCTTGTTGTCACTCTCCTCTCCCAGACCGGCCACATGGTTGACCGTGAGGAGATAGCCGCCCAGCATACGATATTTGATGGTCTTCGACGGCTTTCCCAGTCCGCCGCGTTCGTTGGCGGCACGGACACAGAACACACGTCCGTTCTGCGTACTGTCAGGCTGATAGACCGGAGTAGTACAAATATCGAAGAACTCGAACTGTCCTGTCTCCTCGTTCTGACGGAAGATAAAGTAGCATAGGGCCCTGTCATTGCCGCTCCACGTTATGCCCTGGTCAGAGGGGGTCAGCGAGACATTGTCCATATCCACCTGGCGGGTGTATTCCGTAGGGTCATAGGCATTATCACCTCCGAGCACATTATGCACGGTATATTCAGCAGCCTGTGAGGCGGTGAGTATGCAGTCGTCGGAGCCGGCAGCTGGCGAAGCGGCACGTAGCGTACGTCCTGTAAGGTCAGCTATAGTACCGTCGGCATTCATGGAGCCGTACTCGTGCATACGGCAGACGAGGTTCTTGGACATGACGGTGTAACCCACTGATGCAGGTATGGACTCATATACAGGATAGAGGAACGTCTGGTTAGGCGAGCCCTGCCAGCAACGTCCGATGTTAAACTTGCCATTCTGCAATGCGTAAGCCTCCGGACTCTCACATTTCACGACTGCATTGTTGAAGACATATCCCCAAGGCTCATCATAGAGATAGTCCGCGCCGACGTAGGATGTAGATGTGTATTTAGACACATGGCTGGCCGCAACGATGTTGTTAGGAGTAGTACGCTTACGCAGCACCATCGTAGGACGCTCCCACCAGTCATCG
>OCTW013415015.1_pt1 | contig 21093 bp, 16 predicted proteins | sample 1539671 | NCBI WGS metagenome assembly OCTW01 (sample SAMN02144230, study PRJEB22623) | gut metagenome | biome: sheep rumen | host: Ovis aries | place: New Zealand
GTGGAGTGGTAAAGGATGTCGGCAAAAAGTTCGAGACAGCGGTCGAGATGTTCGGACAGGGCAGAGGCGTAGACACAGGTCTCCTCTTTGGTGGTGAAAGCGTCGAGCTCACCCCCTATACCGTCAATGCGGTTGCGGATATGGTATGAACGCCGGTGCTCGGTGCCTTTAAAGATAGAATGTTCAATGAAGTGGGCAATGCCTTCCTGGGCACCCGTCTCGTTGCGGGAGCCGACGCCTATGTACACTCCAGCGTGGGTGACAATGGAGTCAGTGTGGCGGAATATGATTCGGGTGCCGTTTGCTAAGGTGTGGTACTGGTACATTTTCTGGCTGTTGATAGGAGGGTGAATCCGAGGGCGGCAAAGGTGATGCCGGCAAGGGTTTCGAGGGTGTCCTCGCTGATGAATGAGATAAGCAGTATGCAGAGAAAAGCAGTGAAGAGGGCACTGCGGCATAGGAGTTGCAGTCGGATGGCGCGAATGAAGGCCACAAAGATTAGCGAAAAGCCCACAAGGCCAAAAGCGAGGAGGAAATTGAGGTACTGGCTGTGAGTGTGCATGCCGCTGTCGGCCAAGGGGGATTGGGAGGCTTGCATCTGGATGCGACATTGGTCCACCACATCGCCGGTGCCGACACCGAGCAACGGATGGCGCAGGAATACCTGCAAGGCGTTGCGCCAAAGTTCGATGCGTTGCAAGGTGGAAAAATTGCGGACATTGCGGTAGCAGCGGAAGTTCTCGAACTCATAGAAGAGAACGTAGCACATCTTGCGAGGACCCGGTTGTAGATAGACGGGGTTGGCTATGCCTTTTTCAATGGCACTGATGTCGGCGGGCTGAAGATGCGTCATGCCAACGCTGTCCTTGGTGAGTCCCATGGCTCCCAGGTAGCGGAGCAGGGCCGGGTAGGCAGTGTAGCCTGTGGCAGTGAGAGAATCCAAGGGGAATGCACTAACTTTGCTCCACTCACGGCGCATCTCTTTTTCACAGATGTACTGGTGGACATAGTTGCCGTTTTCAATCAGGCCGTCATGACAGTGCACGTATGGATTGCCATTGGCAGTGCAGGATGGCAAAGGCTGGGTAGAGAGGGGTCGCAGGTGGTAATAGTCGTAGAGATAGTAACCCATAAGGGCTGTGGCAGAGAGCAGCACGGTGGCCAAAGCAGTGGCCGAAATGAGAATCAGACGGCGGGACAGCCGTCGGCCATATACGGCAAGCAGCACCACAGCTGTGACGGCAAGGATGATGAAGGCGGTGTAGGCATGGAGCATAAGGAGGAAGAGGAGAAGCCACACCGCCAGTATGCTTCCCGCCAGCAGCACCCACCAACGCCGATGGTGCAGCATGGTGTAGAGAATGATGCAGAGGGTGAGACAGACGTTGAGGCCGAAGCGGATGTGGGAAATATGAGGCACCAAATTGCGGTAAGGGAGGTCGGGCATGGCTATATAGCGACCCAACCCGACAAAGGTCATGACCACAACAGTGAGGCAATAGGCGGCCGCCACAGGAATCCGTTCCTTACCAGTCAAGGGGGGAGTAGTAAGTACCACAAGGGGGATAGCCAGCAAGGGGATCTTCTTCTGTATGTCGAAAAGACCATAAGAAAGGTTTTCCGTGCCGGCCAGCCAGACGATATGTACGGCAGCCAACACCACGAAAGCTTGCAGCAGCGGGCTGCGCCTTAGCGATTGCCATTTGGCCTTCCATTGGCCTTCTACCACCCAGTTGGCCAATAGCAGCACCCACAGCAGATTGGTTGCAAAAACCGATGTAGTCATGCTGATGGCCAGCCCCGTGAGGATGGTCAGGTATAGTGTTCTATGGACAAGCTGTCGGATGGTGCTGGATGGGTTTATTTGTCAAATGTGATAGGCCGGAAATTAATGCTTCGAGCAGACAAGCCACAGTCCTCAAATAAAGTTGCGCCATGTCAGGGCACTTTGACGGAGATTGCGGCCAGTTCTCTTCCGCGAAATCTCAATTCCGGATATTCACGTTATCGATTCAGTATTCTGTTGTATTCAGCTGGCGAGGACAGTATCTCAATGGCTTTGACCACATCGGGGTCTTGAGCCAGAGCCCCTTCGATGCAGCCTTTGCGATAGTAGTAATGAACCAGAATGGCATCTTTAAGCAACTGGCTTATCTCGTCGCGGTGGCGCATAAGGTCGTCCTTTTTAGCCTCCTTGTAAGTCTTCTCAAGTTGCTCAATCTGCTGTTTCAGATTGTCCATATATTCCTCCTCTTCTGCCACCTTTCGGAGGTCGGAGATAATGTTTTCAGTATAGGTAGTATACTCGTAGGTTTTGTCGGATAGGTAGTTGATAAAGTCCTGATAGATTTCGTCGGTAATCGTGAACTCCTTCGGCGAGGCGATGGTTGGGTGTTCACGGTGGAACTTCAAGGCATAGTTGAAGAAGTGGAAGCGGTTGTAAAGGGCCACCGACAGGAGCGACGAGGCAGGGTGCTCCACCTCCACGTCGGGTTCGATGCCGAAACCGTCGTATACCGTGCGCCCGTGACGGGTGGAGAAAGCTGTCTTCAGCGAGTCGGGCACCTTCACAGCACGCCCGTTCTCGTCGCGGTGCTTATAGTCTATGGCCTGGATGCAGCGGCCCGACGGGATGAAATATTTGGACACAGTGACTTTCATCTGGCTGTTGTATGGCATAGGCAGTATATTCTGCACCAATCCTTTGCCATAGGACCTTTCGCCTATGATGACTGCCCGGTCAAGATCCTGCAGACTTCCGCTGACAATTTCGCTGGCCGATGCACTCTGGTTATTGATAAGCACTGCCACCGGGATATCGAGGTCTTCGGGAACCATACGGGTGCGCGACTTAATGTTTTTAGAAGCCACCTTGCCTTTGGTCTCAACCACCAGCTCGTTCTGCGGCACCCAGATGTTGACGATGTCCACCGCTTCGCCCATCAGCCCGCCGCCATTGCCGCGCAGGTCGAGAATCACTCCTTTGAGACCGGGGTTCTCCCGTTTCAGCTTCCGGAAAGCCTCACGTACGTTTTTGGCTGCGTTCTGTGTGAATTCGTCAAGGCGTATGTAGCCCACATTGCCATTCACCATGCCGCTGTATGACACGTTGGGCAGCCGAATTTCGGCGCGAGTGATGGTCACGTCAAATTCCTTGCCATCGCGTTCCAGCCGCAGGGTGAGCGTAGTGCCGGCCTGTCCGCGCATCGCGCTGCTCACGTCGGGCGTGTTCTTGCCTTCGGTACTCTCGCCATTGACGGCCACGATGCGGTCGCCAATCTTGACCCCGGCCTTATCGGCTGGCAGCCCTTCGTAAGGTTCGGCAATAAAAATTTTGTTGCCCTCCTGGTGAATCAGCGAGCCGATGCCGCCATATTGCCCCAGCACCTGCATCTTCACATCCTCCATATCGCTCTCGGCGAAATAGTTGGTATAGGGATCCATCGAAGCCAGCATGGCATCGATAGCCACTTTCATGGTCTTGCCGGGATCCACCTCATCCACATAGTTCGTGTGCAGGTTCTTATACACGTTGGCGAAAATCTCCAAATTCTTGGAAATCTCAAACCCTTTGTCGTTCTGTGCGGCGGCGGTCATGGCCAGCCCCAATAGCAGCAACAGTGTCAGTTTTCGTTTCATTATCTGTATTCAGTTTTTTGTATTTTCGTGATTGAATGTCTCATGTGTCAATCGGCTGCGGGGACGTTATCCACCCGGAGGTCGTTGATTTTCAAGTCCAGCGGCGACACCATCCATACCACATCGCCGTGTTGGAACACCGTGTCGGCTGACGGGTTGATCATATAGTCCTTGCCACGTTCAATGGCAATCACCATCGATTTATAGTGATCCATCAAATGGGCGTTGACTATCGACTTGCCGGTGAGACGGCTGTCGGTCCCCACCTCAAGGCGGTAAGTGTTAATCTCGTTGTCCGAATGGTCGTGGATGAGCATGTCGGGTTCCACCTCCACCGCAGCCCTCACGCTGGCCAACTGCTCTTCGCTGCCCAGTATGGTCAGGCGGTCGGCCGGCATAAGGAGCGTGTCTTTCTCTGGCAGGTCATACACTTTCCCCGCCCGCTCGATAGAGATGAGGTTCACCCCGTAATTCTGCCGCAGGTGCGAGTCTTTCAACTTCATACCCGCAAGAGGCGAATAGGGCGAAACCGTCATCCGCTCCATGATAAAATTCTTCTCCAGCGACTCAGGAATCTTGAACGAATTCTGCGCCTGGCGCTGGTAGAAATTAGTCACAAAATGGTCTTCAATACGGTTGTAGAAGTCCGTGGCCCGCCGCGACAGCAGCACGGCTGCCACCACCACGATGGCTGCCACCACCACCAAACCCGCTGCAAGGTGCATATAGCGCGATATAATCCAACCCACAACGAACAGCGCCACAAAATAGCGCAAAGCCAGCAACGGTATAACAGCCACCTGGCTGTGGCTGTAGGTGTGCAACATCTTGCGGATGCGCTCGCGGTTCACGTTCTTCACCGCCAGAGCCCACAAGAACGGGGCCTGCACCACCAGCGTGGCCAGCATGCCCAGCAGCCGTCCCCACACTTGGGGTATGCCCCACGACCCGAACAACCCGTCGATGGCAGGACGCAGCAACAGGATGCTCAGCAATCCCAAAGCAATCAATATAACACTATAGACCAGGATAGACACCAACTGCTTCCGCACAAATGTCCCCAACTTCTTCTCATGGGTGTTCACCCGGCCACTGGTGCTGTAATGCTCCAGCGCCTGTTTCAGCCGCTGGGGCAGCCGGGGCCACACAAACTCATAGGCGGGCAGCCCGGCCTTGATCATATAGGGTGTGACAAAAGTAGTCACAATCGACACTGAGACAATAATGGGGTATAACATCGGGTCTATCACCTTAAAGCTTAATCCCAGCCCCGCAATGATAAAGCTGAACTCTCCAATCTGGCAGAAACAGAACCCACCCTGCATGGCACTGCGCAGCGGCTTGCCACTCAGCAATATGCCCAGGGTGGCGGCACTCGACTTCACCACAACCACCACAGCGGCAATCACCAATATCGGAAGCCATTGCTTGGCCAGCACTTCGGGATTCACCAGCATGCCCACCGACACAAAAAACACCGCCCCGAACAAATTCTTCAGCGGGGTGATGATGCGGTGAATCACATCGGCCTCGATAGTCTCGCTCAAGATAGCCCCCATCACAAAAGCCCCCAGGGCAGTGGAAAAACCGGCAAAGTCCGCCATCACCACCATCCCGAAACACAACCCCACAGCCACTATGCACAACGTCTCCTCCGTCATCCACCGGCGCATCCAGCGCAGGAATGTCGGCACAAGGAATATTCCAAACGTGAACCACACAATCAGCGAGAAGACCAGCTTAACCATACTCATTGCCAGCTCGGCACCGTCAAAACTCTTGCCCACGCTCAACGTGCTCAGCACCACCAGCAGCAGCACCGCCACCAAATCCTCCACCACCAGCACCGCAGTCACCGTACCCGTGAACCGTTGCTGCTTCAGCTTCAAGTCGTCAAACGACTTGATGATAATCGTTGTGGACGAGATTGACAGCATGCAGCCCAAGAACACACAGTCCATTGTCCCCATGCCCAGCAGATGGCCCACCGTGTTGCCCGCGACAAACATCACAGCCAGCTCCGTCAAGGCCGTAATAGCCCCTGTGGCGCCCACCCGCTTCAACTTCTTGATGCTGAACTCCAAGCCCAAAGCAAACATCAGAAACACAATTCCGATGTCGCTCCACACATGCACATTGCTCTCGTCCGTGATGGCCGGAAACCACGGGAAATAAGGCCCTATGAAGAAACCAGCCACAATGTATCCCAACACCAAAGGCTGCTTCAACCACTTGAACACCACCGTGATTACGCCGGCAGTAATAAGGATAATAGCCAAATCGATAAAAATGGGAGGCAACGACGACATAAACGTGCTTTTGATGGACTGTTAATACTACTATTCTTGTTTCTTACTGTTTTGCATCGACGCTTTAACGCAGTCCACCCCGCTTTATTGCCCTAATCGCCCGCCTACACCACTTTTTTTTTCTCCCCTCACCCCTATCAGTCGCAAAGGCAGCCCATTCCGCACACCCCCATCCGCCCTGCTGTCCACGCCTGTGCCGAAAAAATCCATTTCAAAAAACGCTTTATCAATATAATTTCGTATTTTTGCAACAATCACTACATAAAAAAGATTTATATATGACTCTGAAACAAAAAACATTACGTCTGTTTGCACTGCTCTCTGTGCTCGCAATTACCCCCATGGCACAGGCCCAGGTCGACTTCACGCCCATCTTCACCCAGATAAAACTTGAGGCACGCGCCGACTTCGACTACTACCACACCACCAACAGCCGCGACTTCGAGGTCGAAAACCCCTACGGCTTCCACGGCCGCTACTTCAACTTCGTCATCGGCGGCCCTCTTGGCGAAAAGTTCTCCTACTTCTTCCGCCAGCGCATCATTGCCTCGCCGGGCAGCGTCAGCCTCTTCGACAACACCGACTTCCTCTATGTCAACTACACCCCCTCCTCCAACTGGATGCTCCGTTTCGGTAAAGACGCTCTCGCCGTCGGTGGCTTCGAATACGACGCTCCCCCCATCAACGTCCTCTTCAGCACCAACTACTGGGACAACTTCTATTGCTTCCAGCCCGCTGTCGCCGCCGCCTATAAAACCGACGACGCCAACCACATGCTCCTCTTCCAGGTGGCCAACTCCCCCTACGTCCACTATGGCGCCAACCTTGGCTACGGCCTCGGCAACGAATGGAAAAGCGGCCTCATGTCATACAACCTCTTCTACAGCGGCAAAGTGGGCCACCTCAAACTCCTCCACTCCGTCAACATGTTCCAACGTCCCGACCGCAAATTCATGAACTACATCGCCATCGGCCACGAACTGGAATACGACAACTGGGACATCTACCTCGACCTCATCCACCACGCCAACGGCCTTGAGGACTGGGGCAACAACTTCGCCGTCGTCAGCTGCGCCAACGTCTATTTCAACAAAGAGTGGAACATCTTCGTCAAAGGTGCCTACGAGCAGAACCACTCCGACAACGCACTCCCCGGCTTCGGCATCGGCACAAACATCGACCTCGGCTACTACGACATCTTCTGCCAGACCGGCAACAGCCACCTCACCTATGGCCTCGGCATGGAATACCACCCCAAAGTCTGCCCCGACTTCCGGCTCCACGCCTTTGTGGCCAACCGCCGCACCGCCAGCCCCGATGTCGTCACCAACTCCCTCCGCGCCAACATCGGCATCACCTGGAGCATGGAAATCTACCGCATGCTCAAACAGCGCATGGCCCGCATCATGCAAGAAAACCAACAGTAGAAACCCTATAACTTAAACCGGCGGCATTTTTGCGCCCCACATTATGGAAATACACAACCACCGAAAAAACAAAACCACGGGCTATGCCCGCTGGGCCGAGTCTGCCTTCCGCAGCATCGAACGCCGTCTCAAAATCGGCAGCCCCCTCAAGTTCACCAGCAAACGCTCCATCGAGGCCATCATCTTCCTCCTCATCTTCATAGGCTTCTTCTGGTTCATGGCCTACAAGATGACCCTCCCCCACATGCTCAACACCTTCATGCAGACCGCCTACCACCTGCTGCTCGAAACCGTCTTCTACATCATGGCCATCTGCGTCCTCATGGGCGCCATCGGCAAACTGCTGGTCGAATTCGGCGTAGTCCGCCTGCTGGAGAACATCCTGCGCCCCCTCATGAAACCCCTCTACAACCTGCCCGGCGTCGCCGCCCTCGGAGCCATCCTCACCTTCCTCTCCGACAACCCCGCCATCATCTCCCTGGCCCAGGACAAAAACTTCTCCCAATACTTCAAGAAATACCAGCTCGTCTCCCTCACCAACTTCGGCACCGCCTTCGGCATGGGTCTCATGGTTCTCGCTTTCATGACCGGCCTCGGCTTCGGCAAGGGTGCCCTTGTGGGCATCGTCGGCGCCATCATCGGCAGCATCGTCTCCACCCGTCTCATGCAGCGGTTCACCCTTCGCGCCTATCCCGAGCTCGACACCCCCGTGGCCGAATACACCGGCGACGAGCAGCAAATCTCCTTCAAGAGCGAAGGCTCCGTCTTCCAGCGGTTCCTCAACTCCCTCCTCGACGGCGGCAAAGACGGCGTAAGCATCGGCTTTGCCATCATCCCCGGCGTGCTCTGCATCTCCACCCTCGTCATGATGCTCACCTTCGGCCCCGACGCGGCCACCCACCAATACACTGGCGCCGCCTACGAAGGCGTGCCCGTCATCACATGGCTGGCCGACAAAATCAACGTCGTCTTCTACTGGCTCTTCGGCTTCCAGAACGGTGCACTCGTATCCTTCCCCATCACCGCCCTCGGTGCCGTGGGCGCCGCCCTCGGCCTTGTGCCACGCTTCATCTCCGAAGGCATCATCGACAACAACGCCATCGCCGTCTTCACCGCCATGGGCATGTGCTGGAGCGGCTACCTCTCCACCCACACCGCCATGCTCGACACCCTCGGCTACCGCAAACTCATCGGCAAAGCCATCGGAGCCCACACCATCGGAGGCCTCTGCGCCGGCATCGCCGCCCACTGGCTCTGGGTTCTGTTCAGTCTTCTTTTCTAAGGCATGAACCTGAAAGAAACACTCGGACGTTTCCGCACTTGGCAGAACAAACCCTATCACAATTCCGACGAGGAACAAGAAGAGCATCGTTGTGCCAACTGCGGTAACGTGTTCAGGGGAAACTACTGCCCTGTATGCCGTCAGGATGCCAAAGATGGCCGCATCACGTGGAAGTGGGTGGGTAAAAGCATCCTCGATGTGTGGGGCTTGGATTCCCGTTCTCTGCCGAACACCCTCCTGCAGCTTTTCATGCGTCCCGGACGCCTTATCGGTGCATATCTCGACGGCCAGCATCAGATATGCTACAAGCCTTTCAATATGCTCTTCATTCTTGCCATCTTTTACGTCGTGGTTCAGCAACTTCTTGGTTGGAACTATGCGGCCACTCCTGAAGACAAGGGAGGCAAAGTTGTTCAAATGGTCTTTGAATGGGTTTCCGAACACCCTGCATGGAACGCCATGCTTATCTCTGTGGCAATGATTATCCCTACATGGCTATTCTTCCATTTTGCCCCACGCCATACACGCCACACACTCCCTGAAGGCATCTTCATCCAGCTCTTCATGAACATCCTCATCCTCGTCATTGTTTTCCTTTCCGATTTCTTTATTTTGTTCTCGCTTCTGATACCGGTTTACTACTACATCGCTTACCGCCAGCTTTTCGGCTACCGACCTTGGGGCACTATCTGGCGTATTCTTTTGTGCTTCGCGGCCTGGGGCTTCTTCTTCGTCATCTTTATAGGCTTGTTATATATCGTCACAACCCACCCCGAAAAACTTCCGCGAGTCGCAAAAGGCCTTTTGCTTTACCTTGTCGCTCTTGCAGGCATCCTCGCCTTTGGCTACTTCGTCAGCAAAAAAACCGCACAATCCAAGACATGAAACTCAAAGAATCACTCAGGCGTTTCCCCGCTCGGCAGAACAAGCCCTATCACTATTCCGACGAGGAACTGTAGGAGTGCCGTTGAGCCAACTTCCATAGCCTACTTCATGGGCTGGAAAAAGTCCAAAAGAAGACAGCAACCCTCGCTTTAGTGTTGTGCACGCCGTTGTCGGAAATTGTTTTTTATTACCCTCCACCTGTCAGACTATCAGGCACTAAACACTCTTTCCCGCCCTTGCTGATAAAAAAAACTCTCTATGTCCGAAAAAAGTTGTACTTTTGCACCACGTTATTAACCTTAAAAATAGATAAAAATGGCTTACAAAATCACTGACATCTGCGTTGCTTGCGGTACCTGCATCGACCAGTGCCCCGTCGGAGCTATCTCCGAAGGCGACATCTACAAGATTGACGCTGACGCTTGCGTTAGCTGTGGCACCTGCGCTGGCGCTTGCCCCACCGGTGCTATCGTCGAAGGCTAATCGCTTCAATGATGTTACAATTTAGCCCCGCCACCTGTTGGCGGGGCTTTTCTTTTGCCCGCGCACCCCGCGGTGCCCGCCCGCCGTCCGCGCGGTGCCGCTGCTCGGTTGCAGCCGGGCTGCGCCGCCCTCCATTCGTTCCTTCCGCCCCATGCGCACGACGCTTCGTCCTCATTTTTTACGCATGCCGACAGACGAATTGGAGATTAGATGGCGTAACGATGACGGCTACGGATTGGACTAAGGGCGTTGCAGCTCGTCCAGACGGGCGCGGTATTGAGCAGCCATTTTCTTGTTTTTCATGCGGGTGTGGACGTCCACCAGCTGCTGCAGCACGGCGCGGTCGGTGGGCGCCAGCTGCTCGGCGCGGTTCAGGTGGCGCAAGGCGGTCGGCAGGTCGCCGTCGTGGATGTAGGTATAGGCCAGCGCCGAGAGGAACGAGGGCTCGCTGGGGAAAAGCTGTGCGGCGCGGTGGGCGATGCGCCTGATGTTGGGCACGATGTCGGTGCTGCCGTCCTGCCCGGCATTCTGGACTGCGTCGAAAAGGGTGTAGAGATAGTCCTGCACGCCTTCGACGATGAGGACCTCCCCCTCTTGGTCAAAGTTGGGGAACTGCCATCGGTGTCCGATGGCCCCGGAGCGGTCGAGGGTGGAGAGAATCTCGTCGGCGAAAGGCTGCCACTGCATGGTCTGCCCGAGGAAATAGATTTTGCCGAAACGGAGGTCCAGCCGGTCGGGGAAGAGGCCGATGGCGCGGTCAATCACGGCCAGGCCGCTGTCGGCCAGTGCGCTGGCTGCGGCGGAGCTCTCGGCCAGCGTCATGGAGTAGTTGATGTAGTGGTTGAAGCGGGCTATGTAGAGGTCGATGTCGTCGGGGGTGGCCGCCGTCCATTCGGCCAGGATGCGCCGCTGCTGGGGCAGGTTGTCGCTGTTCAGGGCATCGTAGAACGAATCGGAAAATGATTGGGCGGCAAGGTTCAAGCCAAGGCCTAAACCGATGAGTGCAAGGATGATTTGTTTCATTATGACAAGTGTTTATGGGCTGGGGGTGCCAGGTGTTGCTGTTGTGTTGACGCTGCAAAGATACACAATATTTTTTATTCTTCAACGTTTTGTTGGATGAAGGTTCTTTTTTGCGTTGCAATACGGTATGAAATTTTTGTTGATAACCCCACCGCTCACCCAGCTCAACACGCCCTATCCCGCCACGGCGGTGCTGAAAGGCTATTTGGAGGGGTGCGGACACATGGTGGCACAGGCCGACTTAGGCATAGAGCTGGTGGACAGGATGATGCGTGCCGACTGGCTGCGCCGGGCCGCCCGATGGGCCGCTGACGGGCAGGGCGGCGGCCGCATGGCGGGAGTGCTGCTGCAGGCCGCCGGGGTGGTGGAGCCGGTAATGCGTTTTCTGCGCGGGGAGGACGACACGCTGGCGTGGCGCATCGCAAACGGGAGCCTGTTGCCCCAAGGGCGGAGAATGAGACAGGCGGAGGATGTGGAGTGGGCTTTCGGCAACGCGGGCATTACGGACCGCGCACGGTATTTGGCCACCCTGTTTGTCGAGGAGGTGGCGGACGCCGTGCGCAAAGGGGTGGATCCCCATTTCGGGCTTGTGAATTATGCCGAGCAGCTGGCTTCCTTCGCCCCTGATTTTGACGAGTTGCGGGAGGCTTTGTCCGCCCCGCCGTCGGCGGTGGACGAGTTGATGGCCGACCTGCTCAACGCCCATCTGGAGCGCGAGCGGCCCGATGTGGTTTGTTTCTCTGTACCGTTCCCCGGCTGCCTGTATGCGGCACTGCGCTGCGGCGCACTGGTCATGAGCCGCCGGAGGGCGGAGGAGGGAGGGCTCGCGGCTCTCCCTCCCACTGGAAGTTCCGGCGGAAGGCCCGTCGTGGGCATCGGCGGTGGATTTGTGAACACGGAGTGGCGGCGGCTGCGCGACAGCCGCGTGTTTGACTATTGCGATTTCATCACCTTCGACGACGGCGAGCTGCCTCTGCGGCGCATGGCCGAATGGCTGGAGGGAAAATGCCCGGAAAGCGGGCTGGTGCGGACGCTATGGCGGCGCACCGACGGAACGGTGGAGTGGGAGCTGCCGAACAGCGGCGAGACGGTGGAGAACGGCGACCCCGATTTCGGCGGGCTGCCATTGCGGCTGTATCTGTCCACCGCCGATATGACCAACCCGATGCACCGCCTGTGGAGCGACGGGCGCTGGAATAAACTGATGATGGCGCACGGATGCTATTGGCACCGGTGTGCATTCTGCGACACATCGCTGGATTATATAGGGCGCTTCGCGGCCCCGTCGGCTGTGCGGGTGGTGGACACGATGGAGCGTGTGGCGACGCAGACGGGGTGCAGCGGCTTTCATTTTGTGGACGAGGCACTGCCGCCAAGGCTGCTGGACGAGGTGTGCGACGAGTTGTTGCGGCGCGGGCTGACGATGACGTTCTGGGGCAATATCCGGTTTGAGAAGGCTTATACGGCTGAGCTGTGCAACAAGCTGGCGAGGGCGGGATGCGTGGCCGTGAGCGGGGGACTGGAGGTGGCGTCGGACAGGCTGTTGCGACTGATGGACAAGGGGGTGACGATTGAGCAGACGGTGGAGGCGTGCCGCCATTTCCGCGACGCGGGCATCATGGTGCACACTTACCTGATGTACGGTTTCCCGACCGAGACGCTGCAGGAAACGCTCAGCGCATTGGACACGGTGCGCCGCATGTTTGACGAGGGGATTGTGCAGAGTGCTTTCTGGCATCGCTATGCCATGACGTGCCACAGCCCTTCAGGACAGAACCCGGAGCGCTACGGAGCCCGGCGGCCGGACATGGAGCCGAATGCCTTCTGCAACAACGAGGTGGACTGGGAACCGGCGGCGGGTGGCCCGCAGTTTGACTATGACATTGAGGAGGTGGGGCGCGGCCTGCGCACGGCGACGTATAACTATATGAACGGGCTGGGGCTTGACAGGCCGGTGCGGAGTTGGTTTCCCGGCTTGCAAGGACCGAGGACGCATAAAACGAACAAAAAGACAAGAAGATGAATAGTGACGACAGTGTGGATACGAAGGGCGGATTGAGAAGATGGTGGATGGTGTTGCTGCTGGTTGTGGTGGCGGCGGTGTGTATGCTGTTGTTTTTCTTTCCCCGGCAGCCTGGGGAACTGAAGGCATTGGCAACGCAGGTGGGCCGTTTTGAGCAGACTGGCAAAGGGGAAGTGTTTCCGGGGTCGGGGATGCTGCTGGGGCTGGCATACGGATATATGGAGATGTATGGAGTGCCGGCAGAGTTTTATGCCGACTTTGCCGTGTGTGACTTGTTGCCCAAGGAGGCCTTCGACAGTGTGAGGGTGTGGATAACGGATGATGATTACGACAGGCTGATGCGGCACATGTCTGAGAATGATGACAAGCTGCTGCGGATTAGGGCCTACCGCGTGGATGTGCAGGATTGGCAGGGCAGGTGGAGTCATTATGTGGCGGCGCACCCCCATGGCGCGGGCGGCTGGGCAGCGGCGGGAGCCCTGGCTGGAATACTGGCAATGGTGCTTTTTGTGAAAAAGCTGTTCTACGAATCTTGATTGCGGCCCATTGGCGAGAGAGGCTGAGTGCTGGTGCATGACAGCACAGAATGCCTGGCAACTCGGAGGATGGGCCACGGGGCGTTCAACATTTTCACAATTATACATTTGTCCGCCCACATACCCTTGCTGCAGATTCACTATGTGGGGGGATGAGCCGGAGGCTTGCCGGCAGGCGGGAATTCCGAGGTTGGAGGGTCAGAACTCAACGGCAAGGGCATGGGCCTGTGGCGCGGGGAGGGTGACGGTGATGCGGGTGCCGCCATCGGAGGCGGGCTGGCAGTCGACACGGCTCCGCTTGACGGGGGCCACAAGGCGGGCTTTCTTGACGCGGAAGGGAACGGTGAAGGTGGCGGTGGAGGCAGGTTGGTCGAGCAGCAGGATGGCAAAGCGGTGCTTGCCGTCTTTGCTTTGCGTGAAGCGTACATCACCAGCGCTATAGGGGCTGAGGGGACGGGTGGCATAGATGGCCCGCCCGTTGGCATCGAGCCAGGCACCTATCTGCTCCATCCGCTCGAGGGCCTGGGGCGGGAGGTTGCCCTGCGCGTCGGGGCCTACGTTGAGGAGAAGGTTGCCACCTTTGGCCACAACGTCGGCTAACATGTGGACGAGCTGGGTGGTGCTTTTATAATGGTCGGAGGGAACGTAGGACCAGCTGTCGCCCATGGTCATGCAGGTTTCCCACGGGTAGGGGAGCAAAGTGTCCGGCACCTGCTTCTCGGGGGTGCGGTAATTCTCGTAACGGCCACCCACGGAGCGGTCGACGATGATGAGGTCGGGATTGTCGCTGCGGGCTATGGAGGCGAGGGCATCCATGTCGATGTCCTGCACGCGCTGGCTGCAGCCCAGCCAGGGGCGCGACTCGTCGTTGATGCTCCATTCGGGCCTGATCCAGCCACCGTCGAGCCAGAGGATGTCGATGTCGCCATAATTATGGGTGAGTTCGCGGATCTGGTTGTGGGTAAAACGTTTGAAATTCTCCCAGCGGTCAGGATGGTCGGTGATGGAATAGTTGACATTGCGGTCGGGGGTGGCCCATTCGGGGGCCCAATAGTCGCGATGGTGCCAGTCGGGCTTGGAGAAATAGAGACCCGTCCAAAGTCCGGCGGCACGGAAAGCATTGACGAGGTCGAGTGTAATGTCGGGCTGGGGGTTACGGCTGTAAGGGCAGTCGGCGCCCGCCACGCCATAGTCGCTCTCGGCACTGCGGAACATGCAGAATCCGTCGTGATGCTTGGTGGTAAAGACCATGTACCTCATGCCGGCGCGTTTGGCGGCATCGGCGATGGAGGCGGGATTGAACTGAGTGGGGTTGAATGTTTTGTTCAAATCCTGGTAACGCCGCTTATACTCATCGTAGGGCATACCCTTGCGGTCAATCCACGGCTCGGAGCAGATGCTCCACGACTCGACAACGCCCCATTGGGCATAAATGCCCCAGTGCATCATGAAGCCGAATTTGAGGTCCTGCCACTGGTCGATACGGTTCAGGACGACGGGGTCCGACTCCGGAAGGCGGGCAGACTGAGCCGCCGCTGCGCCGCAGAGGGCGGCGAGCAAAAAGGCTGAAAAGATGGTCTTCTTCATAGCGTCAAAATGTTAGATGATAAAAACGTGCCGGACAGCCGGGCTGCACGACGCTGCAAAGATACAGTTTTTTTTCGGAACGCGCAAAATGCGGGGGAATGGAACTCCGCCGCCACACCGAACTTCGAGTGGTCCGGCAACAGGGTTGCACATTCAAACAGTGGACAATCACATCAATGTTGCCGCACGCAGCGGTGGCCTGCAGTGCTGTAGCACCCGTTGCAGCTGATACAGCGCGAGGGAGTGGTGTCGCCTTACTGCCAACGAAGGACAAGGTTTGGCTCGCACACAAGGGGGCGTGAAAGTCCGATGTAGGCGATGGAGGTATCGGCCAGCACATGGTTGATATATTCCACACTGCGCAGACCGCCCACTAACACCACAGGGGTATCGACCTCGGAGGCCAGCCGGGCATCGGCAGGGAGGAATGGGCCTTCGTTCACCCCCGCACGAATGCCCCGACGCGAGGTGCCGTTGGCGGATACCTCGATGGCATCGAGCCCCTGCATGAGGTGGCAGGCTTCGAGAAACCGATTCTGGTCGAGGCCGCCAGGGTACTCATCGGTACTGTTGATTTTCATGGTGATAAGAAAATTGGGGGAGGTGGTGGCCCGCATGGCACTGAGTATAGCGGGCAGGATGGCCGCCCCGGCATAGCAATCGGTGCGATGGTTGAAGAAAGGGTTGGAATAGAAATTGCCGTGGATGCCCGTGACAGCTATCAGCACTGTGTCGGCATGCGCAGCACCCCCCCTTGGGAGTGTCCACTCCTCCGTCACCAGCCGGGGGCTGGCTCTCAAAGAGCGCGGCATCAAGCATTATGCCACGTTTGGTCATTATTTTCAGTTCTTTCATTGCGGCTGTAAAATTACGGCTATTTCTGAATACCGCTATACTGATAATTTTCGCAGTAGGCGACACATGTCAGGGAAAAAGCGTATCTTTGCACTCAAGAACATGTACAACAAAAAGATTGCAATCGACACAAAATGTGGCTTCCGCGTGGCCATGGAGGTGATGGGAGGCAAGTGGAAACCTTATATCATCTACGAGCTGGCCAGCGGGCCGCGCCGGCCGGCCGAGCTGATGCGCGCCATGCCCCATGAGGCCAACGAAAGGGTACTGACCCAGCAACTGAAAGAGTTGGTAGAATATGGGGTGGTGGAAAGACGTGTGGCCGACCCCTTCGGCAGACACTCTGAATACTCGCTCACCAAACTGGGGAATAGCCTCATTCCTATAATAGAGCAGGTGCGCGACTGGGGCGAAAGTTTCCGCCCGCGGCTGGAAGAGATTATCCAGCAGAAGAGGAACGATTGACAATTCATTGTCACAACAACGCGCCAGCACATCCATCGACTGATGCACAGGCACCGCCTGGGCTATAACCACAACCCACCGCCAACTGGCCGTCAGAGCCGTATAACACAAGACTATAGACAGGCAACAGAGTCCTGCCGCTCTTCAAAAATACCGAAAAATAGGTATTCGACCAAACGAGCGGTTGATATACTTTTGCAATTCGAAAACACCGTGGCATACGCCACACTGAAAATGTTATTTATATGGATTGCAGAAACCTACATTTTTTCTCTACAAAGACATTAAACAAACTGGCCGTTTACACCCTGCTCCTGGCCGGGCTGGCCGGAACAGTCCAGGCCCAGGACGACACCACCCAACAGAAACAAAGGCTCACCATTGGTGGGTATGGCGAAGCGGTGTACAACTACAATTTTTATAGCGATAATGTTTTTCGCTATTCGCACAGTGACCGATATACCGAAAGTAAGGGACACGGACGCGTGGACATCCCCCATGCAGTGATTATGCTGGGCTATGACTTTGGACACGGATGGTCGGTGGGGACGGAGATAGAGTTTGAGCACGGCGGCACCGAGGCGGCCGTGGAGAAGGAAACGGAGGAAACCGGCGAGTTTGAACAGGAAGTGGAGCGCGGCGGCGAGGTTGCCTTGGAGCAGTTTTGGGTACAGAAGAGCTTCTCACGGCGGCTGAACCTGCGCATGGGGCATATCGTTGTTCCCGTGGGCATGACCAACAACAACCACACGCCCGACCATTTCTTCACCGTTTACCGCCCTGAGGGTGAAAATACGATTATGCCCTGCACATGGCACGAGACAGGCATCAGCCTGTGGGGCCGCATGGGCAGCTGGCGTTACGAAGTGCAGCTGCTGCCGGGGCTGAACAGCAACCTGTTTGACGAGAGTGGCTGGATCCACAACGGCTCGGCATCGCCCTACGAGTTCCGCCCGGCCAACTCTCTGGCAGGTGCCGCCCGGTTAGATTTTACCGGGGTGGACAACCTGCGGCTGAGCCTGAGCGGATATGTAGGCAACAGTTTCAACAATGACATCACCCGCGGGATATACAAGGAGGACTCGCGCTACTACGGAGCTACTGGAACGGTGATGATTGGTGCCTTCGACTTCGCCTACCGCGACCATTTTGTGACCGTGAGGGGCAACGCCGACTATGGATATCTAACCGACGCCGGACTGATATCGACCCGCAACAAGAACCAGACCACCATGACCGGCAATCCATACCCCCACACGGCTGTAGGCAAAGGAGCATGGGACGTGGCTTTGGAGGCAGGCGTGAACCTGCTTGCCTGGACTCAGCGCCGGCATGGCGATCCACGGCTATATGTGTTCGGGCGCTATGACCGCTATGACAGTTTTGTACCAGCCGCCGGATTCAACGACACAGAGTGGACGGAGCGGCAAGTGGTGGCAGCAGGCGTAAACTACTATCCCCTGCCCCAGATAGCCGTAAAGGCCGAGGCCGGAATGAGAATATTGAAGGAGCAGTACAACAACGAACCATACGTGGCCGTGGGCATCACGTGGTGCGGATTCTTCAAGAAATGAGTGATGGCGGACACACGATTTGCAAGTAACACAATTAAAATTACATACAAATGAAAAAAAGCACTATCAAACTGAGCATGGTGGCATTTCTGGCCGCCGCATCCTTGGGGCTGGGAGCCTGCAAGGACGAATCCAAAACTGATTTGGAGGACACTGCTGCACAGGCTGTTAACGAGCAGTTTGTGAACCACACAGTGGCTCCCACTTACACTGCATTGGCCGCCAAGGCCGAGCAGCTGGCCACTCAACTGGCAGCACTACAGCAGAACCCCTCAGATGCCGGCATCAGCGAGGCCTGTGCCACATTTCTCGAAGCTCGCGAGCAGTGGGAGAAAAGCGAAGCCTTCCTTTTCGGAGCTGCGGGCGACTTCGGCATCGACCCCCATATTGACAGTTGGCCGCTGGATGAGAACGCATTCAACACCCTGATGAACAGTCCCGCCATGATTGAATCGCTGGGCGGTGAGGAAGGCGATGTGGTAGCCGGTGAACGGCTGGGCAACGCCTTGCTTGGATTCCATGCCATTGAATACATCCTGTTCCGCAACGGGCAGCCGCGCCATGTGGCCGACATCACAGCTAACGAGTGGATTTACGCCGTGGCCGTAGCAGGCGACCTGCGCAACCGCTGCTACCAACTGGAAGTGGGCTGGATGGGCGACGATGCACCCAAGAGCCACATCGAAAAACTGGACGAGCTGGAACTGGCCTACACCGTTGCCGGAAGCGACCACAGCTATGGCGAGAACATGAAGAACGCCGGCATGGCGGGCAGCACCTACGCCAGCCGCCTGGCCGCATTGATGGCCATGGTCCAGGGCTGTATTGATATCGCCGACGAGGTGGGTTCGTCGAAAATCGCCTCGGCCTACAGCCAAGCCGACATCACCTACATCGAATCGCCCTACAGCCACATGTCCATCACCGATTTCCACAACAACATCATTAGCATCCGCAACGTTTACATGGGTGGCGTTGAGGGACAGCGCAATGATGAGAACTCGCTGCACCACTTTGTGAACTCCCGCGACGCGGCATTGGACGCCGACGTTATTGCAGCCATCCAAAATGCGCTTGACAAGATTGACGCCATGCCCGTCCCGTTTGTGCAGCACTACAGCGACCCTGCCAACGGGGTGGCCGTCGAAGCCTGTGCGACATTGAGCGAAGAGTTGGACCGCGTAACCGACCTGATTAAAAAATACGAATAGCACATCCAAAACATCAACCTGATATGACTAAGAAACACATTGTACCTTACTTCGTGGCAGCCGCCATGCTGGGTCTGGCCGGATGCCAAAGCGAACCCGAAACAACCCAGCTACCCGAAGGCGTAGACGAAGAGACGTATGCCGGCGGTCTGCTCGGCACCACATTCAACCAGTCGGCCTCGGCATTCGAAGACCCCACACCTGCTGTTGAATATGCAGGCATGACAAATGCTTTCAAATACGGTGAGTTCTTTTTCGAACACACCATCACGCAAAACAATCCCCCGTTCAACGGACTGGGGCCGTTGTATGTCCGCTCATCGTGTGAGAACTGCCACCCCGGCTACGGCCACGGACGCCGCATGGAACGCTACCGCGCCGAAGACTGGGCCAACGGCTACCTCCTGGTGGTATATAACAAGAACACCGATGCCTACGAAACCTCAGTGGCCGGTATGCCCCAAACGCAAGCTGTGCCACCCTTCAAACCCTCTATCGACGAGAATAAAATCGACATCGCCTGGCTCGAATACACCGACGAATGGGGCAACCGCTTCCCCGACGGCGAGACCTACAGCCTGATTTATCCCGAAGTAACCATTCCAGAGGATGCTTTCTATGCTCCGCTGGCTTCGCCTTACGGCGACCTGGCTTTCCGGCTGGAAAGCACCATCGGCATCTATGGCACCGGCCTGCTCGATGCCATCCCTGACGACTCGCTGAAAGCCCAGTACCAGAAAGAATACGATGCTGGCGTGGAACTGAACCCAGCCATCTGGGCCGGACACGACTGGGCCTCATACTATGGCCGCACCAATCATCCCAAACGGTTCACCTATGCCCTCAGCCGCGGTCCTCTGCAGGATGCTGCCGGAGCCAACGCTATCTGGAACATACCCAACGTCACCCGCAGCGACCGCCACAGCCACTATCTGAGTCTCGACAAGACCATCTACGCCCGCGCTGCCGCCGCCGACCCCGAAGTGCAGCAACAGTTCTATCACTATTTTCCCCAGTGGAACAAGAGCGGCGACCCCAGCACTGACATCTACAACTACCTGATGTGCGACACTCTGCCTGTCGAGATGACGAACCGCGACTATGTCAACTTCATGGTGTGGCACCGCGGACTGGCCGTCCCGGCCGCCCGCAACCTGAAAGACGAGACGGTACAGCTGGGCCGCAAGCTGTTCCGCGACATGGGGTGCGCCACCTGCCACCGTCCCAGCTGGACCACTGGTCCCGACAACTTCACCGACCCCAACGGCTTCTTCACCGACTCCGACAACCGTCTGCCCCGCTACCCGTTCCAGAAAATCTGGCCCTACACAGACATGGTCCAGCATCGCCTCCACATGGTCAACGACATCCGCACAGGGTGGTGCCGCACCACTCCGCTGTGGGGCCGTGGCTTGTCCCCCATCTGCAGTGGCCACAGCGACCGTCTGCACGACTGCCGCGCCCGCAATGTGATTGAGGCCATCATGTGGCACGGATGCCCGGGCAGCGACGCCCGCTGGAGCGTGGAGAAATTCCGCAAACTCTCCAAAAACGAGCGCGATGCCGTAGTGAAATTCATTAATGCCATCTGACACAGAAAACTTTCATCAGGATTCAGCATCAGCGACCCAACGGCCCACTGGGCTGAATCCTGTCTGATCCGACAGCCCATAAAACCTTTTGCATGAAAAAAACACCTGTCATACTCATGGTGCCGGTAGTGATAGCCCTCGCTGCCGGCACTATTATTGAAAAATACCAGGGCAACGCGTTTGCCCTCGAACATGTCTATAA